>ULWC01030945.1_pt1 | contig 31055 bp, 27 predicted proteins | sample 1959931 | NCBI WGS metagenome assembly ULWC01 (sample SAMEA4835801, study PRJEB28245) | human gut metagenome | biome: gut microbiome; material: fecal sample | place: Denmark | collected 2008
CGCAGGCGAGGGGGCCTTCACCGTGCTGCGCTACATCGAAAACGGCCGCACGGCGGGCGTGGCCTGCGATGCGGGGGTTCGCACGGTCGTCACGGGATTCCCGTTCGAGGCGCTGACCGATGCGGCGCAGCGCGAGCGGCTGATGCGCGACGTGCTGGACTTCCTGCTCACGCAAAACAACAGATAACCGATACAACAAACTAAAAAAACAAACTGTCATGTCACTCGAACAACAGATTTCCAAAGGGATCATGGAGGCCATGAAGGCCAAGGATACGGTGCGCCTGAGCGCGCTGCGCAATGCCAAGAAGTACATCATCGAGGCCAAGACGGCCGGTCCGGAGATTGCCGAACTGCCCGATGCCGACGTGCTGAAGATCATCTCGAAACTGGCCAAGCAGGGCACGGACTCCGCGGCAATCTACGCCCAGCAGCACCGGCAGGACCTGGCCGACGAGGAGCTGGCGCAGGTGGCCGTCTATGAGGAGTTTCTGCCCAAACAGCTCACGGCCGATGAGCTGACGGCCGAGGTGAAGGCCATCATCGCCGAGGTGGGCGCCACGTCGATGAAGGAGATGGGCAAGGTGATGGGCGTCGCGTCGAAGCGGCTTGCCGGCCGCGCCGATGGCAAGGATATTTCTGCCAAGGTCAAGGAGTTGCTGTCGTGACCTCCGGTACGGCGGGAGGTAAATCCAGGCAGCGAGCCGGACAAGAGGCCAATCCCGACAGCGAGCCGGACAAGAGGCCAATCCCGACAGCGAGCAGGCCGGCCGGTATGTCCGGTAAGATTCCGGCCGGGAGTTCCATGCTCCGTCGGGCCCGGTCCGGGGCCGCTCCAAGGCCGCGGCACAGCTGCGCCCGGAGCGGCGCCTGCGAATCGTTGAAAAGAAACCGAAAACCATGCACATACTCGAACACCTGCACCGCAACGTCAAGACCGTCGCCATGCCGTCGGCCATGATCGTCGGCGCCCTGCTGTGCCGCCCCGTCACGGCACTGGAGAGCTGGTCGGGACAGATGATTACCCCGACGCTCATTTTCCTGATGCTCTTCGTCACCTTCTGCCGCGTGAAGCCGAGCCAGATGCGGCCCTCGATGATGCACCTGTGGCTGCTGATAATCCAGATCGCGGCCTGCATCGGCGTCTACCTCGTGCTGCGGCCGCTCGACGAGGTCGTGGCGCAGGGGGCGATGATCTGCATCCTGGCCCCCGTGGCGATGGCGGCCGTCGTCATTGCCGGCATGCTCGGGGCCAACGTCGCGACGATGGCCACCTACAGCCTGCTCTGCAACATGGTCGTGGCCCTCGTGGCGCCCGTCATCCTCTCCTTCACCGGAACGGGAGCGTGCAGCTTCACGGAGATTCTGGCCCGCATCGCCCCGCTGCTCATCATGCCCTTCGCCGCGGCGCAGTTTCTGCGCTTCGTCCTGCCGAAGGCGGCAAAGTGGATCGGCGACCACAGCCAGATTTCGTTCTACATGTGGCTGCTGTCGCTCATCGTCATCATCGGCCGCACGACGGCCTTCATCATCGACCTGCACGGGGCCGACCTCTCGACCGAGCTGTGGCTCGCCTTCGCGGCGCTGGTGATCTGCCTCGCGCAGTTCAAGGCGGGCCGCGCACTGGGCCGCCGCTACGGCGATCCGGCGGCGGGCGGGCAGTCGCTCGGACAGAAGAACACGGTGCTGGCCGTCTGGATGGCGCAGTCGTTTCTCAATCCGATCTCGTCGATTGCTCCGACGGCCTACATCGTCTGGCAGAATTTAGTTAACAGTTTTCAGCTGTTTAAGAAGGATAACCAAAGGTATAAATAATCAATATAAGAACATGAAATACAGTAAATTACAGACATAAATATATTTTCCTTTATTTATTTAATTTTCTTAATAATTCCCATTTTTTCGCAAGTTTTGTTACTATTTTGTTACTCGAAATCTTCGTCTAAATAGCAGATTTTCCTATCTTTGCCATTGAGAAAAAAGGGAAAAAAGCTATGGCGCGACTAAAATTATCTGACTTGAAAGTAAAGGAACCTGTCCGAATTCGATTCAAGGAATTAAAAGATGGTGTCCAGTCTATCTATCTGGAATATTATTCGGGTGATGTCATTCGAAAGAAAGGTTATGTGGGTGGACGCCGGAAATATGAATTCTTGAAGCTTTACCTTGTCCCTGAAAAGACTCGAGAGGATAAAGAAAAAAATAAGGAAGCTCTGGCTTTGGCAAGAGCCATACAGAGCAAGCGGATTGTTGAAGTCAAGAATGCTGCGTATGGTTTTAAGGACGTAAACAAGTCGCGGATGAATTTGCTTGACTATATGGACAACATGGCAAAGCAGTCTGTTGAATGTGGAAGTTCAAATTATGCACGGACTGTATTGAATACGATTAGGACATTGAAACTCTTCAGAGGGGATTATATATCATTTAAGGAGGTTGATAAGAATTTCCTTTCAGAGTTTACGGATTTTTTGCGTAGGGTGCCTAAAGCAAGCAAATATGGTAATTTGAAATCCGGAGAAGGTTTGAGTAATAACTCGATTGTTTCATATTATGGAACATTGAGAACAGCCTTGAATCGAGCATATAAGGATGGTATTATAGTTACAAATCCAACGAAAGAGTTTGACTTTGCTGATAAGGTAAGACAAGAGCCTAGTAAGCGTGAGTATCTGTCACTAGACGAGATAAAATCTCTCATTAAAACTGACTGCAGGCATGAAAATATAAAAAGAGCATTTTTGTTCAGTTGTATGTGTGGTTTACGTATAAGCGATATCAGAAAGTTGAAATGGGGGGATTTGCAGCATACCGGCGAGCATGTTCGTATCGAGATTAAGATGCAAAAGACAAAGGAACCGCTTTATTTACCAATATCTGATGAAGCTTTGAAATGGTTGCCCGAACGAGACGGAGCCAAGGATCGTGATCTCATTTTTGAATTGCCCTATGAAGGAACAGTTAACGATAATTTACAACTTTGGGCAAAGAATGCCGGTATTGCAAAACATATTTCTTTCCATGTTGCTCGCCATACCCATGCAACGATGTTACTCACTTTAGGTGCTGATTTATATACGGTAAGTAAACTGCTTGGTCATAAGAATATTGAGACTACTCAGATATATGCGAAAATCGTAGATAAGAAGAAAGATGAAGCAATTAGTTTGATTCCTGATCTAACCTTGTGAATCACTTTTATCTTCCCTTTTCTTGGATAATTTAATGGCTTAGTGATTTGTACCTATGGTAGGATTGGAGCATAAACATCAGTTTGACGGATTACAGCAAATCTTCAATTGTTGTATTGATAGGGTTCTTCAAGTCAATATAGACAAGTTTAATTCAGAGACGGAGTTTCTTGATGGAGAAGATTTGTCAAGAAGGTATCAGGATGATTTTACTCGCACGACATCAGAATTGGCGGAGATATATGAGCGATACCCGTTTCTCATGGAAATACGGACCTGCTTCTCGAAGTCTGATTTTTTTTATGATAGCCGGATTTTTGAGGCTTTGGATTTTTGTGAAAAGAAGCAATATCTGTCATTCTCAATTGTTGAGTTTTCATTCCGAAAATATGCAGCTGATAATAAATCATACGATACCAGTTTACCTTATTTTTCGTCCATAGTTAGAGCTGTTGTTTTGGAACGATTTGCTGACTATATTCATAGAAAGAGAGGATTTAAGACTGATAGAGTACAAGATTTAGGAAAGGAGAGTTCCCGCATTGAGATTGCTATGGCAAATCCAGGTAATCCGTTTTGTGCAAATTTCTCGGATGAGCAGTTTGCTTTTTTAGCTGAAGGAATTAACGAGGTGCAGATGTTTAATGTACCTATTTCAGTCGAAGATTTGAAGGCCATTTTTTCTGGGAAGCCTCGTGAGGTTTTACGCACAAGCAATAATAGACTTTTAGCATTTTTCTTTGCAGGGTTAAGTGATAGGGGGTTGATAACTCCGTATTGGCAATCAATAATTGCAAATTACAAGTTGTTTCTTTCGAAGAACCTTCAGACAGAGAAGTTTATTAATCAAAGTGATTTGTCTTCGGCCACCAATTATATCAGAGATCTAGGCGTTAGTGGAAAGTACGCAATCATTGATAGTTATCTCAAACAAGTGAAAAAACATTGAGAATAGCTTGATAGCTCAAGTATTTGTCAATCCTTTATCAATCTTTCTGTTTCTATATTTGCCTCACGGTGCTATAAATCAATGTTCTATCTAAATGAAGCAATTATGGAAAAGAGTCTTGAATTAAGGGTAGCTGAACTTGAACGGCAAATATTCAATGCAAAAGAAATTCTCAGCTTTGGGGAGGCCAGTTGTTTTCTGAATTTGTCTAAAAGCTATCTTTATAAACTAACCTCTAACAACATGATCCCTCATTATAAGCCTCAAGGGAAAATGATATATTTCGAACGTAAAGAATTGGAGGCATGGCTGCGTCGACATCCGATTAAGAGTCGAGACCAAATCGAATCAGAGGCGCAAAGCTATCTTTTTGGAAGGGCTACTCGTAAGTAGTAGTGTTTTTAGATTCCCTTTCCTGACGACAAATGGCATCCCGTTTGTCGTCTTTTTGTCGTTGAGATAGATGAAATTTTAAGTGAGCCTTTTGTTGATCTTTATATCCATGCGATTATGGTGTTTGGCTTGATTCTCTGACCACTTATCTGCAGTGTAACTCCAAATGTTGGAGAGATTATCAATAGCCTTACGGGTATAATGAAATTTTGTCATTAGCTCGCTTCGCTTTGAGTGTTTTAAGGTGGTGCACAGAACTGTAATCGACTGCCGTTTGGGGCATAGTTTCTCGCGGCAGAAGTCGGTTGCACGTACCTTTACCTGTAATAAAGATTGAGGTTTTGCAATCGGATTACTGTTATGCGGAATAGCAAGGCAAATTTAAGTGTTCTCTCTGGCGTGTGTAGATCTCCAAGTGAGACTATGCAGACCCGTTCGATAAGGCTGCGCTTCGAGGGATGCAAGTCCATCGAAATAACCTGGAAGCTACGCGGCGACGAGTTCTTTGTGCTGATCAAGGCATTCGAGCTGCATCCGCGTGTTAGTCACGTGCATAGGAGAGCTCTGTAGACACGGCTACATCGAGGCCGACTTCTACTTTGAGAGGTTTACCGCACTGTCGTATGTGGTTTCAACCTGTTTTTGAGCATCTCCTTTATGGATTCAGCGAGTGGGCTTTATTACCCTTATGGGCATATCATAGACCAGCGGAGTCTGTTGTTAAAAGTTAACGGCCAAGGATCGTGATCTCGTCTATGTCATCGGGAACGAGAATTTTAAGACGAAAATTCTTGTATATAATTTTTGTAGAAATTGCACAAGAAAAATGATATTATTTTTAATGCAATTTTCATTCATTTATCACGTTTCTTTATAAAAAAGATGTTGTTTAGTTGATAAGTTAGAAGATACCTAAGAATGAAAATAGGAAGTATCTAGTTGCCGGATTTTCATAATTAAATTAATTTTACGATATTTGCTGCGCTTAATCTGTTTAAGATACAGTATTTAAGATACAGTGTTTTGGAACGAAAAATGTATCATACTCAAGAGAGGAGGGCTAAAAAACTGACAGAGCCAATTATCTGTAGAAGGGATAATGCGTGGCTGGGAGTCGGATATTACTTTTGGGATGAAGAAGTCGATGCAATTTTTTGGGGACATAATAGCAAACGAAAGACAGGATATTTTGAGATTTATACGGCGGATATCATTGTCGATGATGTTTTGGACACTGTTTTCAATGAAGAACATTACAAATTTTGGAGAAAGCAGATAGAGAAGGTTGCATCAACGATAATTAAAAAAACGGGAAAGAAGCCGACGTTAAAAGAGTTAAATACATATATTGCTGAAAGAGCGAATTGGGCCGCTAATATAACAGGAATTATGTTTCAGGATTTACCCAAAAGCCCTGATTTATTGGTTCCTGAACTCTATTATAGAAAGAGAATACAAGTAGCGGTGTATAATAAATCAATTGTTAAAAACTTTACATTCTATAATTCGATGGAATGTAATTAGATGATAAGAATATGTTGGACTTAAAAGTTTTAGAGGCATTAGTCGATGAGGCCTTGGCAAAAGAGACTGAATCAACATTACTTGAATGGTTATCTGAGCAAAGAAATGCTAATCTATTCAGTTACTATGGCCGAGGCGATGTGGAAAGTATTGGCTACTTTTTGCATCCTAACTTTGAAGTTTCAAAGGTTGGCAAAACGGATTTTTCAAGTCCGCAGGAGTCCTCTGATATTGTAAAAAGTTATGACAACTCCCAATTATCAATTGCTGCATGATGGAAATAAACGAACAACCCAAATTAAGATTTGTAGGAGTTGACATTTTGAATATTCAATTTACATCGCATGCACCTGCAAGTAATGTTGAGAAAAAGAATATAAACGTCAATTGTGTCCCTAAAGTTTTTTTTCCGAGTGAGAGACCCTCGCTATTCCATGTAATAATGGATTTGGAGTTGAATTCGGAAAATTTATTTGATTTGGCATTGCGAGCTGTTGGGACATTTGAGTTGAATCAACGTATTACAGATGAGCTGAAACGAACATTTATAAACGTCAATGCTCCGGCTATTATGTTCCCATATGTGAGATCTTTTATCACGACTTTGACTGCCAATATGGGACAGTCCGTTGGTCCGTTGGTTATGCCTACGCAATTTTTTTCTGGGGCATTGGAGGAATTCAAAGAAGAATAATAGGCCATATCTTAAAGGAAATAGAAATGGACTGCCATAATGCAGTCCATTTCTATTTTCCAACGACAGCTAGGTATTTCTGTGAAATGGAAATACCGCTTCCTTCATCTCTTAAAAGAATTTCCCGTATGAATGGATTCCAGCGCTCCTTAAATTGACTGTTGGGGCATTCATGGTTACCACATCTTTTTCTGCGTTATAACGAAGCTCCTGTCGACAGCCAAGTTATAGCTGTCACTGCCGATACGCACGCTTCAGTTAGGCGAATATCGTATTCCACAGTTGTGACAGCTCTTTCCTTGTCGGATTCTTCCTGGACAAAATCTCCAGTATACGGGTATTACGTACCCCGGCTTCAAAACTATATTGGGCACGCAATAGGTCGGTCATGCACCGCCCGTTTTTTTCAAATACTCCAGCATCAGCTGTAAGCAACCGGTGTTGTGCGTGTAGTGAATTTATTCCACGCGAGGTATCTTCGCACAAAAAAAGATGCTTACACGAGAAGCAATTGCAGAGATAGTTCAATACTGTAAGGAGCATGGAGTCTCTTACAAGAACCGTCTGAAAGAAATCGGGATACCCGAGAGGAGGTTTTATGAAAGCAAACGCAGATATGCCGAGGCTCAGGCCAGTGAGCGGGAATCCGGAGAGTTTCTTCAGCTGGTGCGTGGGAATAATAGTTTTCCGGAACCTGTGCTGACAAACAGGAAAACAGGCAAAGGCAGGAAGTCGGGATACCGATGAGCATAGAGATGCGCACGCAGACAGGGGCTGTATTGCGGATCAAGGTCAATATAGATGCGACGATGATACAGGCCATAATCCAGGCGTCGTCGAGCCATGTTTAGCCTGAATGACAGCATGAGGTATTGGCTATACCGGCCTACTGACATGCGGAAGAGTTACTACACACTGAGTGGAATAGTGACGAATGAGCTGGGATGTGACCCGTGCAACGGTGATGTCTATATCTTCATGAACAAGTCGCGGAACAGGATCAAGCTTCTGCAATGGGAGCCGGGCGGTCAGGTCCTGTACTGCAAGCTTCTAGAGTCGGGGACCTTCGGCATGCCCTCCGGCATGGAGAAGGATACTGTCAGCCGGAGAATAGAATGGAGCGAGCTGGTCATGGTAGTAGAGGGCATAATCGAACAGCCGGACTGTCACAGACAGCGACTGGAGAATCTGAAGAGACTACGTAGATAAGTGAATGGAAAAGTGCCACAGACTTGCGTATATGGCACTTTTTCGCACCTTTTAGTATTGAAAACAGAAGATGATGTAAGTAGCTATGACAGTCGAAGAACAGCTGGCGGCAGCACTTGCGGAGGTAGAAAATCTCCGTATGACCATTGCTGAAAAGGACTGCATGATCCAGTATCTCCAGAACAAGCTTCTGTGGCTCCGCAAGAAAGTCTTCGGCCAGATGAGCGAGAAGGCCCTTCCCGTAGATTCCTCCCAGCTGTCACTGTTCGAGGAGAAACATCTCACCGACGAGGAACGCGCCCAGCTTGACAGGGAGGTCTAAGAAGTGGAAAAGGCCTTCACAAAAACGATAACTGTAAAAGCCAAGCCCTCGCGCAGACTTCTGGACATCACCGGCCTTCCGGAGAAGGTCGTCCACATCTATCCCGACGGGGTTCTTGACGGAAACGGCCTCCTTAGGGATGAATATGTTGAGATAGGAACAGATGAAACCTCCCGTCTTGAGAAAAGGCCGGCTTAGGTATACATCCACAAGGATGTCTTCCACAAGGTCATCCTCAAATCCGATATAGAGACAAAGCACCCTGAAGACAGGGAGATACTCTCACCGGAACGGCCTCTCTCCCCGGTAGCCAGGTGTATGGCAGGGGCATCGGTCCTGGCCGATATCATAGTGGGAAAGTCCGTCTACCATCTTCCGTTCTACCGCCTGATACAGCAGTACAGGGAGTCCGGAATAACGATAAGCGACTCCACGATGGGAGGATGGTATGAAGCGGCAGTGGAGAAGCTCAAGCTTCTGTACGACATCCTGCGGCGTCAGATCCTCTCAAGCGAATACGTCCAGATCGACGAGAGCGTGATACCGGTAATCGACAACGAGAAACATAAGGCCAGAAAGGGTTACGAGTGGTGCGTTCGGGACGCGATCACAGGGGATGTCATGTTCTACTATGACAGGGGCAGCCGAGGCCATCACGTTGCCCGGGAAATCCTGGGTGGATACCGGGGAAACGTACAATGCGACGGCTATGAGGCGTATGACCAGTTTGAAAAGATGCCGGGGATAACCGTGCATGGCTGCTGGACGTATGTCCGGAGAAAGTTCGTCGACTCGCTGAAAGAGAACGAACGGCTTGCCATGGAGGGCATACTCTTTATAAGAAAACTGTAGAACGTGGAGAGCGATGCGGATGAGTGCGGAAGAGAGTGCGAAACAACGCCGGAAGATATCCTATCCCACAATCCTGATATTTGAGAAGTGGATCAATGAAACCGATGCAAGGGTTCTTCCCAAGAGCAGGCTCGGAGAGGCCCTTGCCTATGCCTACAGTCTTCTTTCCCGGCTGTCGTGCTATGTGAATGACGGCAGGATCAACATCGACAACAACCTCATCGAGAATGCCATCAGGCCGTTGGCACTCGGCAGGAAGAACTATCTCTCCTGTGGTAACGAAGCCTCTGCATATCGGGCAGCCATCGTATTCTCCCTCATAGGCACCTGCAGGGCTGCAGGGGTTGACCCGAGAACATGGATGGAGGATGTCTTCAGCAAACTGCCTTACTGGCAGCGCGACGGCAAGGACCTCGCGGGGCTCCTGCCAAGAAGCTGGGCAAAGGAAAACCAAATCGATCAAAGTAGCACAAACTAGGTCCGACTAGGTCCAACTTGTATAAAGCTGGCACAAGTCGGACCTAATAGTAATATTGCCTGTCTAAATCAATACGGTATTCACCGGTTGCTTACGTTTGATTATAATGATAAAGATAAACATTCTTTACATCTTCACCTACTGGAAGAACGATTTATTGAAGAATTCCCGAAATATGGTTATGCTATGAACTGATGCTACTTAAATATCTTGTGATATACACTACCACCGACATCCGTTTAGAGGAGAATATTCGAAATAGCTGTACATGAATTCCAGGCTATACATTATGAGGTGTTAAAGTCGTCGCTCATAGCAAACTACGTTTTTTTGTTTTATAACAGGTTACAATGAAAATTCAACTAAAAGGTGAATGATTTTTTGCAAAGTTATTAGGGTATTGTCGTAAATAGTTTCCTAGCTTTTAATACCGAAATACCTGATTAAAAAATAAAATAAGAGTATGAATATGACTACGGGACTAGCAACCTAAATAATCTTTATTGTTTACGGACCTTTATTCTTCATTGTTGTAGTTTGTATAATAGCTTAATGTCTTTATTTTGAACAGATATTCGTACTTGGCCTGCAACAGTTGCGAACGGGCCTTGACCCGGGTGGTCACCGCTGCGTTATAGTCTGTTACGGTCGCGGCTCCGAGATCGTATTTCCGCCCCACCTGACGGGCCGCCTCTTCAGCCGAAGCGACATACTCCTGCGCCCCCAAGTATCGCGTCCAGGCCGTACGGGCATCCAGGAGCGCCTGCGTCACCTCTTTCTCCACCTGTTTCTCGGCCGTTCGCAGCGCATACTCCGCACGCCGCAGGGCCAGTTTCTGACGCTGCACGTTCTTCCGCGTCGTGAACTTCCCGAAAATCGGAATGCTGAGCGACAGCGACACATAGCTGCTCGCATTGTCCCGGTACTGTTCGAAGAAGGGATACGCCTCGTAGCGATAGGTCCCGTCGGCCTGCTGAAACATCTTCTGCCGCGCATCCGAGTAGCTCGATCCGTAGCCCGCCGCGAGCGAAAGGGTCGGCCAGTAGGCGGTGCGAGCAAGCTGCAGGTCGCGCCGGGCCAACTCAATCCCCACCCGGGCCGACTCCACTTCGGGCAGCTGCTGCGCGGCATCGAGCACGGCGTCATCCTCCGCAGGAGCTCCGCGAACCAGCCGGGCGGTATCGGGAGCCACGGTCCGGAAGGAGGCGTAGTCTTCGATCTCAAGCAGCTGGCAGAGCTCCAGCCGGGCAATCTCGTAGGTGTTCCGGGCCGTCAGCACGTCGTTTCGGGCATCCGAAAGCTGGGAACGGATCTGCAGCAGATCGGCCATCGTCACCTTGCGGGCCTCGACCATCCGCTCCGTCTTCCCGGCCTGGACCTCCAGCTCGGAGACGACCTGCTCGGCATCGCGGATCGTCTCCTCGGCGCACAGCACCTCCAGGTAGCGGGCCGTGACGTTCAGCCGCACGCTGCGGCGCGTCGTCTCCACGGCAAGCAGCGACGAACGCAGGTCGAGTTTCGCCCGCTGGAGGTTGTAGTGGTTGCGCAGTCCGTTGAAAAGCGGCAGGCTCACCCCGACCGAGGCGTTGTTGTCCGATACGGTCTGATTCTCCACGAAGTCGTAGGTCGTGGGGTCCAGCACGCGTCCCGTCGAAAGCGAGTAGCCTGCCGAAGCCGAAAACTCGGGGGCGTAGCTCCACTTCGATTCGGAGAGCGAGAGGCGCTTCTCCGCAGCTGCAAGCTCCTGCGTCTTGATCTCGATATTCTGCTGGTAAGCATGTGCGATGCACGCTTCCAGCGTCCAGCGCCGCTCCTGAGCATGGCCGGAGGTGCCGAAGAGCAGCAGTGCGCCGATCGATAGGATGCGTATTCGTTTCATGCGGCTATCGGTTTTTGAAGAGGGAGACGACGGGCTGAATGAACTGTTCAATCAGGCGCATCTCCTCGGTGACAATCTCGCCCGTTCCGTCCATCTGCTGGATGAGCGGCAGTTCGCGGCGGTAGGAGGTCCGCAGGTCGGCGGGGAACTCCACCTCGACGGTATAGACGATGCTCGTACCGCTCTGGGTCTGCTGCTGCTCGGGAACCGCCGAGATCGAATGGACCGTGCCGTGTAGTACGCCGAACTCCATGTAGGGGAATCCGTTGAGTTTGACAAGAACCTGCTGTCCGGTGCGGACCTTTCCGAAGCTGGCCGAGGCAACCTGCATGCGCCCGACGACGGCCAGCTCCCCGTCGGGAACCACCGATGCGATCACCTCGCCCGTCGAGACGTGCTGGTTGCGGCTCCAATAGCGCTGCAGCGAGACATGCCCCTCGGCCGGCGACGTGATGACATACTGTTCGCGCCATTGGGCAATCTGCGCCAGCAGCTGCTGACGTGACTGCTCTAGCGCTCGCTCGTATTCCGCCCGTTCGTTTGCCGTGTCGAGCGTCAGTTCGACAAGCTGCTGCCGCATCTGGAGGATTGTCAGCTCGGTGGAGGTCAGCGTGGCATCGAAACCCGCCTGCGAATTGCGTTTCGAGAGGTAATTTTGTGCCGTGGTTTCGTAGTCCGCCTCGGAGATCACCGCCTCGCGAAGCAGCAGCGAATCGCGTTCCAGCGTGCGGCGTCCGTAGTCCATATCGGCGGCAAGCAGCGAGCGTTGCGTCAGCAGCCGGTCGTAGTACTCCTCATTTTTGGCAATCTGCGCCTCGAGCAGCCGGCGCTTGTGCCCCGAATAGTCGATATCGAGGTAGTGGCGGTAGTCGCGGCACTGCCGCAGAAAGTCGGCCCACGAGGATTGGAGTTCCCCAAGCGCATAGCTTCCGTCGAGCCACGACGAGCGCACCAGAAGCGGATACGACAGGGTGTCGGCCCCGCGAAGCGAACGTTCCAGGGTGGCGACGTCACCGTAGCGGGCTGCGGTCGTGAAAAGGGCGATCACTTCGCCCGCATGCACCGCATCGCCGTTCGAAACGCAGACCGTATCGAGCAGCCCGTCATAGCGGGCCGCAAGGTCCGAGGGCGGATTGATCGTCGTGATCGAAATCGGTGCCGTAACCGTCTGCGGGTATTTGATGAAATAACAGCCCAATACGATCCCTGCAAGAATGCAGAAAACAACCGTCACACCCCACCGCACAACCCACGACGGGGCCCGGCCCAGAATCGCCTGGGCCTCCTCGCTGTAAAAATGTTCTCGTCTGGATGGCATAATCGTCTCCTCTTTTTATGGTTTATCCGCCCGGGCGTTTCGCACCTCGAAGCGTCGAAACGTTATTCGTCTTCTGTTTCGATGGGATTGTACGGGATGGACCAGGACTCGTCCAGGTAGACCGTCTTGCCCAAGGCGTCTTTGGTCACGATCAGGGCCGGTTCCCCGTTGGCGAACGTCTGGAACGGGTGTTCGTAACAACTGCGCTCATAACGCAGGTAGTTGTGCAGCGTCTTGAGGTCCTGAACATTTTCGTACGCATACCGCATGACGGGCGCCGGACGTTGGTCGATCCCTACACAATCGAAGGTAAAGTCCCGGTTGTCGGTCGCCCTCAGGATCAGTCCGGGCAGACCGTTCAGCTTCCAGGGACCGGTTGCCAGCGGAATCTCGGGGGCATACCATACGGTCCAGTTGCGACCGCCGAAGCGGGCCTCGGCTTTGCGGCAGGTGTAGCCGCAGATCATCTGTTTCTCCTCGGAAAGCCTCCAGGTGATTTGCGGAAGGGGTTGTGTATATCTTTTCGCTGCATCCTGGAAAAAATCGCCGCAGATGACCTGCATCTCCCGGCTTTCGCGATCGCAGACGATCTCGGAAAAGAGATTCGAGGGACGGATCCCCGCCTTCTCGCGTGCTGCGAAGAGGGGTTCGGAGGCAGCCGGTGCGGTCCAGATCAGACAGTCGTAATGGAGGCACAAATCCGTTTGTTTGATATAACGTTCTCCTACCTGCACCAGAATATCGCACCAGACAGGAGACCCGCCCGGGGATGGATGCGCCGTCGAGAATCGATAACGGACGGTCAAAAAGCTCCGGTCGATCTGCATGGAATCCCGGATCCGGCTCGCCTTCATAAGCAGGAAATCGGTACTCCCGCCCAACACCATGAGTTTTTGGCCACACGCTCCCAACCATCCCATTCCGAGCAAGAGTGCCACAAGAAACATCTTTTTCATCTTCTTTCAGGTATAGTGGTTCTCCGGATGTGGTATCCGGAGAACCTTGTTTACGTTATTCAGTCCAGACTCTGCAGAAGCGTGCATTATTGTTTCCTATTTCCTGACTCATGGTATTCATGGCCTCTTGCAGAGTCTCTGCCCGAACCACCTTTTGTACCTGTACGAGTTTGCCGTTTTGATCATAGATACTACATGCCACGGCAACTGTCCCACCCAGTACCTAATTCATCTGCTTTTTCGAAAGCTGCTGCACAGCAAAATCTTTCATCGTTGTAGTTTTTTATCGGTTTAAAATTTGCATTAGTCCGGACCTTTGCGTCTCGGCCGGTGTCCGAAACTGCCGTTTTCCGCAGGCGGAGCCGCCCGGTTCGGAAAAAGTTGCTTATCTTTACGATGCCTTTCTGCAGTTTAGTTGAACTTTTGAGCTGTCACACTCGGTTTTGCTTCCTCGCGGGATGGCTTTTTTTTGTTGTCGCAGCGGCGGGCAAGGCCTCAGCAACGGATTATCTTAAGGTTTAATTTCCCAATTCCAGCTGATTTTTGACCAGTTCATAATAATACCCCCGTTTTGCCGTCAGTGCGTCGTGTGTCCCCTGTTCGACTATCCGGCCGTGATCCAGCACGATGATCTTGTCGGCGTTCCTGACGGTCGAAAGGCGGTGTGCAATCACCACGACCGTCTTCTCCTCGAACAACCGTTCGAGCCGCTCCATGATCGTGCGCTCGTTGTTCGCGTCGAGCGAGTTAGTCGCCTCGTCGAAAAAGAGGTATTTTGCTCGCTTGTAGGCCGCCCGGGCAATCAAAAGCCGTTGCTTCTGTCCAACGCTCAGTCCGTGACCGTCGGCTCCAATCTTGGTGTTGTAACCCAGCGGCAACTCGTCGATGAAGGTGTCGATGTTGGCGATGCGCGTGGCACGGCGCACCCGTTCCATGTCGGGGCGCTCGTCCGAAACGCCGATGTTGCCCGCAATCGTGTCGGAGAAAACATACCCCTCCTGCATCACCGTGCCGCACGCTCGCCGCCAGCACGAGGGGCTGTACTGCACGATGCGGCGGTCGCCCAGCAGCACCTCTCCCGCCGTAGGAGTATAGAAGCCCAACAGCAGCTTCAACATCGTGGTCTTCCCCGAGCCGCTCGCCCCCACGATGGCTGTCACCTTGTGCGCCGGAATTGTGACCGACACGTCGTCCAACGCCTTGGCCGAGTGCGGCCCGTCGTACTGGAACGTCACACCCCGGAACTCCAGGTCGGCCGAATCCGGAATCTCGCGGATTCGTTCCTCTGTGGTGGGTTCCTCGTCGTCCTTTTCTTGTATTTCAGAAAGGCGTTCGAGTGAGATCTTTGCATCCTGCGTCGCCTGCACGAACTGGATGAACTGCGACAGCGGCGCATTCAATTGTCCGATGATGTACTGCAGGGCGACCATCATGCCGAGCGTCATCTCGCCCTCGATGACAGCCGAGGCCGCCAGAAACGAGATCACGACATTCTTCGTCTGGTCGATAAACGTGCCACCCACCTCCTGTGTCTGCCCCAGCACGAGCCCTTTGATTGAGACCTGGAACAGTCGTGCCTGGATGCGTTCCCACTCCCAGCGCTTCTGCTTCTCGCAGTTGTTGAGCTTGATCTCCTGCATGCCGTTGATGAGCTGCACGATGTTGCTCTGGTTGGCCGCTGCCTCCTGAAAGCGCATGTAGTCCAGTTTGCGCCGCCGACGCAGAAAGAGCAGAATCCAGCCGACATAAAGGACGCTGCCCAGCAGGAAGATCCCGAGAATCGTCAGGTCGTAGCCTCCCATGACCGCCCCGTAGATGGCGAACGTGAGCACGGCCATCCCCATGCTCAGCAGCGAACCCGTGAGGAACGACTGGATGCGGTCGTAGTCGCCGATGCGCTGCATGATGTCGCCCACCATCTTCGAGTCGAAGAAGGCGATCGGCAGACGCATGAGCTTGGCCAAGAAGTCTGAGATGAGCGAAATGCTGATTCGGGTGGTCATGTGCAGCATCAGCCACGAGCGGATGAGGTTGTTGGCCAGCTGCCCGAGCGTCAGCACCACCTGCGCCACAAGCATCATCACCACGAACGAAAGGTTGTTCGTCCCGATGCCCTTGTCGACCACCGACTGCGTGAGGAACGGCAGGATGAGGCTCAGCACACTGGCCGTCAGCATCGCCAACGCCAACTGCACCAGGTAGCTCCTGTAGGGCCGCAGGTACTGCACCAGACCGGAGAACTTCAGCCGTTTGTCCTCGTCGCCCTTCTCCTGGTAGAATTGGGGCGTGGGCTCCAGAAGCAGCGCAATGCCCTTGCCTGCTGATAGAGAAGAAGAACGGGTGACGTCCCCCGCCTTGTCGGATAGCTCTGCCGCATCAGGAAGCTCCCGGCTCTGGATCCAGGCCTTCAGAAACGCCTCTTCGCCGTATTTGAGCAGACCCGAAGCCGGGTCGGAGATATATATCCACCACTTGCCGCGGTGCCGGGCGATGCGGTAGACCACCACGAAATGCTGCTGGTTCCAGTGGACGATACACGGCAGCGTGGCCGCATCGCGCAGCTGTTCCCACGTGATCTTGACCCCCGTCGTGCGGAAACCGATCGACTCCGCGGCGTCGCTGATGCCCAGCAGCGAGACCCCTTCACGCGTGATATGACACCGCTCGCGCAGTGTCTGCAGCGAGTAGTGGCGGCCGTAGTGTTGCGCAACGATCCGCAGCGACGTCGGGCCGCAATCCATCGCATCGAGTTGGGTGTAGTGGGGGAAAGGCATTATGCGATTAATTTTTTCTAATTTTTACTTTTGTAGCACCTTCTCAAGCCACTTGCGCAGCGCATTGCCCCGCAAATCGACCGCCACAACCCGGCGATCCTTGTCCAACAGCAGGTTGTGTGGAATAGTCCGGATACCGAATCGTGCCGCCAATGCGCGATACGAAGGATCGTCACTTCCGATTCGGACATGCACGAACGATGTCGCCGCCTCCTCCGAGATTGCCTTCCGCCAAGCCCCGGCATCGGTATCAAGCGAAACAGCAAAAACCGTCAAATCGTCCCTATAACGTCTCCAGGCCTCCTGCAGAAAGGGAATCTCCTCCCGGCACGGTCCGCACCACGAGGCCCAGAAATCGATCAAGACATACGCCGTCGTACAATCCGACAGCCTCCGGACAACACCGGCCGTATCGGGTCCTGCTACCGGGATGTCGATCCGATCGCCCAATCGGTACGGTTTGATTTGCGTCAGTGAATCCGGCTCGTCTGGCGATGAAGCCGCTTCCGATTCCGGTTCGGGACGCGGCGGCGGCAGCAGGGGCAGCCCTTTCAAGGCCCGGATCCGGTTCTCCGCCAAATGACCCTGAAGGCTCTGCGGAGGAAATTCCCGGGCAAAACACCGATGTCCCGGGAACCGCAATCGGCACACCTCCGTCAAACTATCCGCAGTCGAATCATCCAGTCCATAGGTATACCGTGCCTGCACGATGATCATGCTACAGGCCTCAGGACTCTCCCGATACCGAGCGCTGTCCAATAAAGCGACAAATTGTGCCCCCTGTTGGGCTTTCAGTTCCGAAATGCTGTCGGAAAGCCGGTCATAGGCCGGTGAGGCAAAAGGCAAAAAGGCAAGCGAATCCGACCAGGTACTGAGGATTTGCCCGTTACCATGAAGGGTAAACATCACCGAACGCAGAGCGGTTGTTGCATACGACTGCGGAATATCCAGATACGCGCTTTGCCCGCTGATTGAATCCAGATTCACCCGCAGACGATCCCCGGGCCGTAAAACCAGATATAATTGAGCGTGTGCATCCGGAATCAGCAGCCGATAGAGCTCCTCCTCCGGCAGATCAGCCGTCAATCGATAACGATGATTCAGGATCTGGCAGGAATCCGCAATATAATAATCGTTGATACGAACCGTGTAAAGATACATCCAGCTTGAATCGTCGCCAAACAGTCTGGGATCAACCTCTCCCGACAGGACTATTTTTCGCGGGTTGCACGCGGTCGACAAAAACAGAAGAAGCGCCAGGAAAACGAGAGTCTGCAGATGTTTCATAGCGGGTCAAGATAAAAAGGGTACATTGAGAAGGAAAATCGTTGTTCACAAGCGAACCCTCATTCAATAGGGTTCGCTCACATTTATACTTACACGGGATTGCTACACACAACTCCATAGCCCGGGCCAAGGCCGGTTAGTAATTGCATGGCCATTTGTTCGGCCTGTTCCTTGCTTTCGGCACATACATAGGCAACCTCACCTACACCCAAATCATTGATTGTCGTTACACAACCGTATCGCTTTTGACCGGGCTTACAACCATTCGCACCTTTCACCTCGTTCATCTGCCACGTCGAGAGCTGCTGCGCTGCAAAATTTTTCATGGTTTTCATAGTCGTAGTTTTTCATCGGTTTAAAATTTGCGTCGGTCCGGACCTTTGCTTCCCGACAGGCGTCCGAAAGTGCCGTTTTCCGCGGGCGGCTCTGCCCGGCTCGGAAAAATTGATCGTATGATTCATATCCATTTTACATGGCTTATCTCAAACTGAACTTGACCTTGAAGAGCACCGCTGCCGGCCGCAGGCGGTAGGAGTAGACGTAGTCGGTGATATCCGACTGCGTGGCCGAACGGAAAAGTCCCGTATCCAACAGGTTGCGCGCCTCGACGGAATACTCCATGCGCCGCGTCCGGTACGACAGCCCCGCATCGAGGAACAACATCGTGCGGTCCGCACCGCCCACGGCCCCATTGTAGTAGTATTCGCCCCCGACGCAGCAGATCCACCGCTTGCGGATCGTGAAGTTCACCGCGGCATCCTGGCGCACCACATCGATCGGCGCGATCCGATCACCCCCTTCGATGCGGCTCCGGCTCTGCGAGTAGCTCGCCTCGTAGTCCAGCCGCACAGCTTTCGAGAAGCGTGTCGAGAAGCCGAAGCCCGCCGTCACCCGGTCGTACGTCGTTTGCATCGCAACGTCCTGCCGCAGCACCTCGCTCCACGTACGTGAAAAGCCGCCCGAGAGGTTCACCGTCGTCGAGAGGGCGTCGAAACGCTTGCTCAGCCGTCCGTCGATGTTGTATCCCTCCGAGGTGTTGTCCCGCAGCCGGGCCTCGATGCGGCTCAACGATCCGTAGTAAGTCGTGCTGTAGGTCAGGTTGTGCCGCGCGTGCCGGTAGCCGACGTCGAGCGATCCGAACAGCGCCCGGATGGCGTTGCCGTAGGAGAGCGATGCCGTGTAGTTCTGCTGCCGTGTGCGGCTGATGTCGCCCTCCTTGCTGGCGATCATCCGGTAGTCGGTGAGGATGTAGCCGCTGTAGGTGTCGTACAGCCCCCCGATCTGCTCGTTGTACGCCGCCCGGGCCGAAAACTTCAGGTTGTAGGTCAGGTTCGACTGCAGCGTCAGCGACGGCGTGACGAGCAAGAGGTTGTCCGAGGTCGTGCGGCCGAGGTTGCGATCCTCGGTGCGCAGCGATACGAAATCCAGCGGCACGTAGAGGCTCACCGAGAAGCGGTCGCCGATGCGGTAGCCCACGCTCGGACCCACGATGAGGTCCAGCCGCCGCCAGTAGATGTCGTTGCGCAGGGTGTCGGCCGCCGGAAGGGTCCCGCCCGCGGCGTTCATCGCCGAGAGCGACGACTCCATGCGCTCCACCTGTGCGTTGAGTGCGGCATTGAGCGTGAAGTTCCACCGGCGCACGCTGTAGGCGGTGAAGGCCGAGTTGCGGGTGCGGAAGCGCCGGCTGTCGAGCGTCTGGAGGGCATCCGGATAGTCGGCCGGAGCGTCAAAAACCTCCGGATAGAGCATCGGACGGATGCGCAGCGACGTAGGCTGCGTCGTGTAGTCGGTCTCCGAGCGGAAGTTCACCGCCCAGCGACCCCAGCGCCGCACATCGGTGAAGAGGTTGCGCAGCGTGATCTTCGGCAGCCGGAAGCGCTGGTCGACCCGCTCGCCGTCGCTCAACACCCTTCCGTAGTCGGCATCCCACTGCCCGCCGAAGGTCAGACGCTCCTGCAGGTAGTGCCGCTCGGTATTCGAGCGCAGTTGCAGGTTCACCTCCGTGCGGTCGGTGCGGTGGTCGGCAAGGCTCTGCTCTGTGACCACGAGCGGCGCGGCATCGGGCAGGTAGTAGGTCGTCACGGAGCCTCCCTCCGAGGTCTGGAAGTCGTGCACGTAGTGGGCGTTGGCCGTCAGTTCGAGCTCCTTGCGCAGCTTGACGATGGCGTTCGTCGCGACCGTGTGGATCTCGTTGTCGAGGTACCGCTCCCGTTCGAGCGAGGGTTCCGTCGGGCGGTGCACGCCCAGCAGCGTCGAGGCCTCGTCCAGCCCCCCGTAGAAGCTCGTCAGCTCGCGCGAAACGTCGTCACCCGTATTGTTGGTCTTGTAGGTGTCGATCGTCTGGAAGTCGCGCCCGAAGTACATCGCCGTCGCCTCGCCATTCCACATCCACGGCTTGTAGCCTGCACCCAGCTGCAGCGTCGCGTTCCACGTCCCCTTCGCCTCCTCCTTGAGCTTGAGGTTCAGCGCCGCGCGGTCCGAGGCGACGAGCTCCTTGAGCGCCTTGATCGGCTGGTGGTTCTCGAAAACCTGCACCGAGGCGATGTCCCGGGCCCGCACGTTGTTCGTCGCAATGCCGTAGCGCCCCTCGAGCATGTCCAGACCCTCGATGTAGAACTTGTTGATCGCCTTGCCGTTGTATTTGATCTCGCCCGACTTCGCCACCTCGATGCCCGGCATCTTCCGCAACACGTCGCCGATTGAGTGGTCCGCAACGTCGGCATACTTGGCCACCGTGTAGGTCAGCGTATCGCTCTGCCGGACCACGGCCGGTGCTTCGACCCGCACCTCGCGGATCTTCAGCTCGCCCGTCTCGACGGCAAGATCCACCCGCTGCGTCCGCGCCGCCACGCGCCGCGCCTGCGGCTTAATGTTGAAGCCCGTAACGGCGACCACCAGCGTATCGGCCTCACCCCGGTATTCGAGGCGGTAGGCGCCGTCATCGCCCGTGATGGCGTAGCCGTACATCAACCGCCGGGAGGTATCCTGCAGCATCACGTTCACACTCCCGACCGGACGCGACGTCGAGGCATCACGCACCGTACCCGTAATCGTGACGGCGTCCCGGCTCTGGGACCGGGCACCCGAAGGCAACAGCAGAAACAGCAAGAGCAGCATCGGCAAAACGGTATTTCGGAAGGTGCGGTTCATGGCGGAAAAGTTTTCAGGATGAGTTTTTATGGCATCTCAAGGCGACGAGAAGAACCTCATTCCAGTTCGAGCGGCGGAATATAAGGCCGTTGAACCGCTCCCCGTTTTTGGATGACGGTCCGTCCCGAAGCATCGCGGATGGCACTGACAACACCGTGCATCTCGTTCAAGGCTACCGGGTCTTTCCAGAACAACGACTGCAGCATACGGACCCGATCGCGCGTCGTCTGCCTGATCTGCATGCCCGACCCTCCGCCGGACGGTTGCGCCTTTTCGTCATAAATATGAATCGGATGGTTGCGGCCGAGTTCCACACCCGTGGCCTCAAATCCGAAAAGACCCGTTTCATCGCAGGCCTGCAGAATCAGCCCCGGCAGTCCTCCCAGCTTCCACGGGCCTCGGGAGAGGGGTATCTCCGGTGTGAACCAGACCGACCACCTCCGGCCCCGAAACTCGGCTGTCGCCCGCTGACAGGTATAGCCGAGAATCCGGTGGGTGGTGTCGGCATGCAATGTCCAGTCGATACGAGGTATCGGTTCGTTGTACCGGTATTCGGTATTGACGATGCAGAGCGATGCAGTCAGGAGCCCCCTACGGGGATAATCCATATAATAATCCTCACAGAACCCCCGCTCTCCGGGTCGCAGCCAGCCGTAGAGATCGACTCCGGCATCGGCATTCTTGCGGTAGGCCTCGAAGGCCAGGCTGTCCGATCGGTCGGCAAAAAGGCTGTAATCCCGGCTATACCTGCTCCCGATTTCCAGACGACGGTGATCCCGGTAACGCTGTCCGCTTACCGTATCAACGGCCCGGACAAACAGATAATCGACGCGGAGCACGCAGGTATCAATAACCCGTTTCAAAGACTGGTCCCGTCCCGACCGCGAAGACTGGGCTAATGCGACTGCCGAGTCTGCCGCAATGGACAGGAAAATGGAAAAATACAGAAAATATTTCATAGTTTTTCTCTTTTCTGAGCCTGCGAGTGCTTGTATAGCACTCGCAGGCAGAAAACCTACCAGTTTCCCCAAGCCGTGTGGCCATCGATCCGGATTATCGAATTCTTAGACCACAGGTTATTTTCATAGTTAGCATTACCGTTATCCATCGTACTGGAGCCGCCATTGTTTTCATAGTGGCATCCACATCCACAACTATTGCCGCCTTTCACGCAATCCATCTCTTTTTTCGTGAGATTATCTTTCTCGATCCGATTTGCTTTCAATGATTTCATGATTCTCGTGTTTTAGGTTTTGTAAAATATATTTCGGATTTTTGTCCTGCGACGGAGTCTCCGTATCCGCCGTTTCCCGAATAACGAATTCCTTAATTCGGAAAAATAATTCTATTTTTGCTATGCCTTTCTGCGTTTTAGTTGAACTTTGGAGCTGTCATATTCGGTTTTGCTTCCTCGCGGGAAGGCTTCTTGTATTCGGATGGCAAGTCCGAATATAGAATTCAATTCATCAGTTTTCGCGTAATGTACAAACAGTCTCCTTTCCTGCGGCACGTTCATACGATGTTGGTGAAGGACACAACCATTGGTAGATACAATTTTTACATATTTCGGAATTGCGGACTTTACGCCACGCATAATTATTTTGTAGCTCACGGATAAGAAGGTCATATATCGAGTCTTCGACAGTTCCGAGAGCAGGAGCTGTTACTTCTGAGTAAATCCGACCGTCAGGCATTACTGTCAAATTTCCGAATGCTTCGATATTGATTGCTTGATGAGCGAAAATTTCACGACGAGACAATCGGATTTGTTTGAGGTCTAATTCGGAAAGGAATACGTTACAATCAAAAAAATCCCGATTGTTGTCATATACAGGGACCATCGTAAAGTCTTTCAATTCGAGATTCTCCACCAGTTCATTCCATCCTTGGTATTCGCGCTCGTTTCGAACAATGAAATCATATCCAACCGGGAGCAACATCCGTTGTTCGTTCTCCATCAAATTCTTGAGGTCGAAAATCTCTTGCACATTGCAGGGCAATTCGCAGATAAAGCGCACCCGGTATCCAGCTTTAGCGAGCATGTAGGGCAGCATCGCTTCATGATGTAAATTTTCATGAAGAAAATAGAATATAATTTGCTTTTTATATGCCTTCAAACGTTGTTCCATCTGAATGATGTTTCGATCGGTAACATCCGAAACAATCAGATTAATCCGTTGTAGCGACGAAGTCCACACTTTATCTAGGAACCGGGCAATCGTTTCGCTACTTAGCCGCTCATCCGAACAAATCGGATATATAATCTGCTTGAAATAAGGCTTATTACGACATGCACCCCCGATGTATATGGTTAATGAAGACAGATATTCCAAAACATCTTCTCCAATTTCACGCTCCGGATTCTGCTTCAGTCGTTTGACATCATGCTGAATATTGAGTATTGGCGGCAGAGAGATAATCGGAGTTTCAGGAGACGTAATCCGACCAAATCCCCGGGTTATGATTTCATCAATAAAGGATTGAGCATCATTATCGAGTATTTCCGGATCGAACAATGCAGAATACAGATTATCGTAATCTTCGAATACCCGGCATAATTCTCCAATCGAATCCGTGACGTTGAAATGGAACATGGTTCCTTGCGCCGACTCGTATAACAAACCTTCCGTTCCTTTTCTCCAAAGAAAAGTATCGGGAGAAAGCGTAAGTCTTTGTTTCATGGAATTCACAATTTAATCGACCAAAACATCTTCCATCAACTTCTTGTACAAATGTGGATGACGGGCCAGATGAGCCAAACAATACGACGTATATTGTTCAAATGTCTCTTGGTTCATATAGCCGCGGCAAATTGGTTTTGCAGCATCTAGATTTTCAATATAATACATACATTGAATACAACTTTTTTTTCTGTAACAGAGCGAACACTGGTGTTGAAGTTTCTCCAAATAGTCATTGAATCGCGCTACAATAGCATCCAGATCAAGGAAAACTCCATTTGCAGATAACTGCCCTAGAGCATATTTATGATCGATACGTTCACACTGCAGGATTTTACCGTTAACCGTAACAAACAGTTTCTTACTGAATGGTGAACAGGTTCCCGTTGGAGTGTAGTGCAGTTTGGATTCGTCCAAAAAAAGGCTATTGTAGTCCCTGTACACGTTTCCGCTGTATTGATGGAGAAACAGCAAAAGATCATGTGTATTAGGCTCAGACATAAACATCTCTTCTGATAGTTTTTCATAGTTCTCCGATTCATGCAGACTTTCCGTAATATTGCGGTATGTTCGATTGAACTCCTCTACTTTTTCCGGTTTTATTCCCGAATTGTTCAATTCCGTGATTGTCGGTTTTTTCCCGAATTCCTGCATGATGAAATTCAATGTCCTATCAACACTGTTTCGATTGTGCAGAACCGAATTGAAATTTATATAATTCGCAAAATATTCGGGATAGGCTTGTTGCAGACTCTTCACATTGGCGAAGACGCGATCGAAAGAATTTTCGTCGTTGTTAGTTATCCGATAACTTTGCCCCTGCCTGTCTCCGTCGAGGCTGATAAGCAGCCGGAATCTCTTCTCGGCCAAATAATCCATATACCGATTGATTAGCATGGCATTTGTTGTCATCGAAAAGATAAAATTCCTTCGCACATCAAGCTTCTCGATATAATCGACCATGCGCATTATGAAATCCATATTCATCAACGGTTCTCCGCCATAAAAACTAACGTATGTTCTCGGGACAGCCGAACGCGTTGGATATTTGTGCCATAAAGTCACAAGATAATCAAGAAGCATACGACCTTGTTCAAAGGTCATAAATTTTGTTTCGCGTTTGTCGTACCCGAAATACATGTCGCCATATCCGCAATACTTGCATCGCAGATTACACGCATCCGTGACCTCAAAAGTTAATTGACGCAAATTAACCAATGAAGACAGGACCTCATCACGAGTAATACGACGGTCATTCAGTATTTGTTGATTATTCATATTTGTGCTTTCTTATAATTAATCTAGCTCCATACTCTTTCAAGTTTCTTATATTCCAAGGTTCATATTTATTTATTTATTCACAACAAATATATACAAAATATTTTAGATATATATATTTTACTTATAAAAATGATGATATTTTCTATTCCAAATATATTCTATGTGTAATCACTTGCATATAAGTGTAGTTGTGTATATCAATACATATTTATGTAGATTATTAGTTGTATAATAAAATAAATATTGTATTTTTGTATACAAAATGCATTTGTATATATAAATATATACTCTGCATATAGGTCTGATGTCGTTGAAACATACATCACTGTCTAACAAATATGCTTATGGAAAACTTCAAAATTGACTACGCAGCTTGTAAAACTAGCCCGGACGGTAACATTATGGCTAAGATTGAAAAGTTTCAGTCTCATTTCATGGAACATGAGAAAAGAGGATTGAATATATACGCCCGATCTCCCATGATTTCTGCGTGCGATCGAGAGGTCGAGGTCCTGGACAGACATACTGGCCAGGTAAATAAGATGCTGATGTTTGGATCAAACAGCTATCTGAACGCAACGATTTGCCCGGCTGCGATTAAGAAAGCTTCCGAAGTTATTCAGCAGTGCGGTATAGGCACAGGCGGTGTACCTTTGTTGAGCGGAACATCCGATTATCAGAATCAATTGGAGAAAGAAATCGCTCAATTGCTTGGTTTTGACGATACGATCTTGTTTTCTTCCGGCTTTACGGCTAATATCGGAGCCTTGGTGGGTTTAGTTGGCCCGAATAATTTATTGGTGTTCGATAAACTAAACCATGCGAGCCTCATTGATGGAGCTCTGATGTCGGGAGCGAAAATGACACGATACCTTCATAGTGACATGCATTCCCTGGAGAAAATTCTTTCGCAAAATGCAGATCAATACCCCTGTGGAATGATGGTCGTTACCGACGGCGTGTTCAGCATGGACGGAGACGTAGCAAATCTTCCCGAATTGCTGCGTCTTACTAAGAAATACAATGCTCTGTTACTGATTGACGATGCACATGCGACAGGTATTATTGGGGAAGGTGGCGCCGGCACCTTGAGCTATTTCGGTATCACAGAGCGAGATAACATCATCGTGACCGGCACGTTGAGCAAGGCGATAGGGACAGTTGGTGGTTTCATTACGGCAAGTCAGAAAATCATCGATTACCTGAGAGTATATGCTCGGAGTAATATGTACTCGACAGCACTGCCTCAAAGTGTCTGCGCTGCCGCCTATGAGGTATTGCAGGATTTTAAGAAACATCCGGAACAGAGAGAGGCCCTCAACCGAAATCACAATTACGTGCGTTCACGATTAAATGAGATGGGATTCAACACACTGCATTCTATTACTCCCATTATTCCCGTAATCATTGGCGATGAGTATGTGCTGACTAATCTGATAAAAGATATTTACGATCAGGGGATATTTGTAAATGCAATTTTCCCGCCGGTCGTTCCGCCCAAAATGTGTCGTATTCGAATTGGCGTAATGTCATGCCACACTCAAGAGGATTGCGACCGTTTGCTTGATGTTTTTTATAAAACAGGCAAAAAATATGGAATCATTTAAATAGATATCTATTATAGAAAAGGTTCTGTTATATCACTAAAAAAGAGGGAAGGAGATTAATCTCTTTTCCTCTTTTTATTGACTTAGGATAAAAAAGGATTGATAGTATGACTTAGTGCTAATTGTAACTAGCTTTAGGTGAAAATAAATACTTGCATGCGCCATTTTTTTTATTACATTTGTACTCTAAATGTTTTCCTACATCCATTGTACCTACTAAATCTGACGATAAAATGGCAGGAAGAGTAAGACGCACGAATGCTGAAATCGATAATACCGTAATGGCTGAACTCGAAAAACTGGTCATCAAAAGTGGTTTTGGCAACGTGCTTGTTACGGAATTGATGGCCAATGCCCGTTTGGATCCCCCTGTCTTTTATCGGCGCTATGGATCTATCGACAATCTTTATGACAAGTTGGCTCAGAGATATGACTTCTGGATCAATAACACGATCGATACGTCAGAGTTGAGCGTCCTGGGACCTAAATTGTTCTTTGCGAAAACTTTGAAGTCGTTGTACAGAGAATTGTGCAACAATGAGGTCATGCAGAAACTGTTGCTTTGGGAGATGTCGGCCGACAATGAGACGACCCGGAGAACGGCTCAGATTCGGGATTTGATGAACATGAATCTGGTCGAATATTACGACATGCTGTTCAAACCCGCTCATATCAACATCCGGAGTATTATCGCCCTCTTGATCTCGGGAATCTATTACCTGATTCTGCATAAGGGACGTGCGCCTTTTTGTAAGATTAATTTTGATACGTCTGAAGGTGAGGCGGCCTTTTCGGAGGCGGTGGATGCTTTGGCTGACATGTTGTTTGATCGGATTGAAGTCCACGACGAAAAGCGGGCATGTTACGAACGCATGCTCAAAGACGGAATCAGCAAGAAAAAGGCCTGCCAATACCTGGGGGTGGATATCCATGAATTCGATAGCTGAAAACAGATGTTTAAGGAAATGCTAGATTATCGTACTTGCATTTTTTTCACCTCTCTTGTATTGTAACTTTCGGCGATATATTGGGCGAGTATTGAATATTCAAGTTATGCGGTAAATCACCGTACATACGAGCCACATAGAGCGAATAAGATTTCGTTCTATAGTTACTTCTCCAACAGAACTTTCCGGAGTGGTATTTAATTGTAGTCTTTTCTCGTTCCCGGGGAATTTATTTACATATCGGACTAGGCGCTGGTTTTCAGTGACTATAAAGTACATATTACCATAACAAATTTCTTCGGCCACAGTTTTCTTTCGTAGTAATAACACCATTTTAGGCGATTTTGGAAAGAGATACTTATCCGTGTATGCGATGGCAATCTGGGCATTTGCAACAAGAGTCGAAGAAAATGTCAGTATTTCGTTCGCTGGATTAACTGGAGGGAATTGCTTTGTCTCATAATTTTTATATAGTGGAATGCGAACAATGTTATCATAATAGGTTTCTAGAGAATTATTGTCTCCATAAATTAGCCAGTTGATAGAATATCGAGGATATTTTTGATGAATAATATTTGCCATATTCTTGCTAATACCGCATTTACCTCGTAGAATTTGATAGAGACTTTCCGGACGTCGTAATCCCATGTGGCGAGATAACGCGTATGTACTTATTCCTGCATTTTCTATAACTATTTTTAATCGCTCTGCAGGAGTTGTATTTGACTCTGAAGGCATAATAATACGTTTAAGCAACGGGGTCAATTGTAATAATTACACAAAAAAAGCACGAACTCAACTTTGTTCAGATCTGAGGTATCGCCAAACACCCGCTTACGGAACAAGTCGAGCTCGTGCCGCACGTAATGCAATTGTGCAAAACACAAGCCTCGCTTGTTTATTCCCGTAAGATGAAGTTGGCGATTTTCAGATCTGGAATAAACAGCTAAAGCTAACTTATGTCAATTCTTTTTCTTTCTGCTTCTTGTACAAATTTTATGTAACAAAGGTAATAAAGAATTTTGTAAAAAACTTCTATTTATAATTTATAAAAATTACCCTTTGCTATAGTTTGTTAGAGTAGTACTCTTTTGTTATCTGAACATTTGTAGTGGTGAAAATATCTTTTCAATGTTTATAGGTTCTGAACTCTTTTGAGTTTGTTTTATCTGAAATATTCATTGTTGTACTGTGAATATCCGATCCCTGCCCAATCATTGCGGTTTTGTTTCTGTGGATTAGGCTTTCCTTTTAAGCCTTTTTTCAACCTCTTCTTTGATGTTGAGGTTGTTGAAGACGATTCTTTTATCGGCGTGCATGGTTCTTCTTTAGAAAGAAGGTGAGATGTCCTTTTTCCTGTTATTGGGCATGAGTAGAGCAAAATTTATCTCCTCGCATTGTTTCTACGAATGACTGCTATGGATATTTTCGGTAGTAGTTTAATCGTGTAATCAATTTCGCGGTTTATTATGACCTTTTCCTTGGAATATACATGTACTTTCTCCGTAAGTCGATATTATTATCGTGGAGCGGAGTGGAAATAGTGATAAAGTTTTTTATCCTGACATCCAAGATCAACTGGATTTGTGATTCGCTTTAGGTTGAGACTTAAAATCCGAACACACATTCAGCTCTGCCTCATATTAAGGGAGCCGGAAGGATACAACTCACCTTCATTCGTCAAACTTTGGATAGTTTATTGGGGCAAAGAACTCGCTGATAGATATTTTGTAAAATTCACAAATCTTATACAGCGACATTAAGGTAGGAATCTTTGCTCCAGTTTCGTAACTGTTGATACTTAATCGAACTTTCTCGATAAGATATTCCTGAGAGTGGTTGTGTTCCTTGCGCAATTCTTTAATTCGTTGCCCTATACTGTTAACGAATTCCTGGTTTGTATAATATCGCGCTTTCTTTACCTCGAATACAAAAGAACGACCGAATTCGAATATTTATACATATTCGCGAATACTTATTCGGTCTTATTTCTTATATTTGCAGTGCGACTGCAGAAATCGTGCAGCACTTTTCTTTTCTCAAATGTTTGAGACAAGAATGTAAACCCTTGTCTTTAACATAAGTCGTATATGAGGGTGCTTTATGATGAAATTAGATAATGATGCTGCCTTTGAAAACGCAGATAGCCTCTAAGTTTCCGGTATCTTGAAATACCTTCTGCAATGAATAATCCGGCTTTGTGTACCCGACATGAAGTACGGGAATGAGGGAACATGAACTATTGTACTTTACATGATCTATCGCATTTACATGTAAATGAAATAGGTTCCCTCATTTTGTTATTGCTTGTTGATGAAATAGAGCAGAATCATGTATGCGGGGATGTAGTCCCTTAATGCCATTTTCAGCGATTCGAGAGCCTTTGTAATTTCCCAGGTTACCCGTCGCATCGGAATCTGGTATTTATCAGAGATCTCCTTATGTGTCATGAGGCCGAAACGGCTGTCAGAAAAAATTGCCCGACGGAGTTCGGGCATCTTGGCAAGTTCGCGCTGAATGATCTTTTCTACGTCATTTGAAAAAAGGCTGTTCTCGATTTCCGAACTTTCCAATGACCGAAGACTAATTTGTAACTGCCACTCCTTTCGATCCTGGATGTGATTGTGGATTTTGGAGTGGATGCTGTTCATTCGGATATACTCATAGCAGGCGTTTTTGATGATCTGCACGATGTACATTCGGTAATCGCCTTTTCGAGGATCCAGCTTGTCTTTGTTTTCCCACAGTCTGAGGAAACAATCCGATACAATATCTTCGGCGGCTGCTTCATTTCGTACATAGGAATATGCCAGCAACTTATAGGCTTCGATGTTGGCAAAAAAGTGCTTGCCAAGTTCATCGAATGTAAAATCGATCGCAGTGGATGTTGCTGTCATATCCATAATCGAGAAACAAAGATAAGATAATTTGCAGAAAATCGAAATTTCATTATTCTGCACGTTTAAAAGTGTATTTTTAGTGAAAAAATATAAAACTCTGGATGACAAATATTTATTTTTAATAAATAAATTTACAAATTAACTTAAAAAATTTATTTGCAAAAAAATGCAAAATTTAGTGTAGTACCCCCTGCCCTTATTCATAATATATATAGAACGCTAACTGAAATACGACATGCAAGACGAGGTAATATATCGCTATTTGACCGGGAAATGCTCGCCGGAAGAAGAACAACAGATTCAGGAATGGTATCAGCAGGACCCCGAGAATCATCAACGGGACATTGATCGGGTTCGTCTCGTTTTTGAGAGTGTTCTGGTTCATCAGGTAATTGGCGCGGTAGAGAGGCGCCCCAAACGTACCTGGACACTCCGCAAAGTGGTCCGGTATTCTACGGGTATTGCTGCCGGGCTGCTTCTTTTTGCCGGAGGATTGTATTGGATGCGGTCTCATACCTATGGTGAAATCTCGTCTCAATACACCTCCCTTGAGATCCCGGCCGGTCAGCGTATCAGCCTGGATCTTGCCGACGGAACGCACGTGTGGCTGAATTCAGGTTCGAGAATTGAGTATCCTGTGGTTTTTGACCGCAAGGAGCGTCG
>ULWC01009665.1_pt1 | contig 30946 bp, 23 predicted proteins | sample 1959931 | NCBI WGS metagenome assembly ULWC01 (sample SAMEA4835801, study PRJEB28245) | human gut metagenome | biome: gut microbiome; material: fecal sample | place: Denmark | collected 2008
CGGATCAAGTGCAACAGATGTGGCGCTAAGATAAAACGGACGTTTCTCGGAAAAGAACATTTCGGACATTATTCTTCTTTCTGAACCCGCAAATATGAAATGCGTATTGGTCAATTTCTGAATTTTTCCACGCAGAAGCTCCTCCACGTTCTTTTCTGGATACCTGATTATCTGCTGAAACTCATCAATGGCAACAATACATGGCTTGTCGGCATTTTCTAGAAACTGGAAAATTTCATCAAGCGTGTATTGAGGTCGATCGATATCTCCAAGCTTAATGTCAAATGTCGGCGACGCCAACACGGGATCATACCCGAAACTCGCCGACAAAGACCTCAATGCGGCAGCAAACGATTTCATCATTCTTTCGCTCCGACTGGCAACTGCACGAAAACTGACATTGCCAAGTTCCTGGACAAATTCCTTAAGCGATGTCGTGTGCAGAATATCAATGGAGATTTCATAGTAGTTCTGCCTTATGCGCTCTACGTCGAAGCAATGATTGATCAGTCCTGTCTTGCCGATGCGACGTCTTGCCGTAAGCACAATGTTCTCCTGATTGTCAATGCATTTGAGAATGTTTTCCGTTTCGGCAACCCTGTCGCAGAAATACTGCTCAGGAATCCGGCTTGTCAAAATAAAGGGATTCGTTTCCATATCCATGAGTTTTTATGCAAATATAATTATTTTAATGAAATTATGCCAATAAAATAATCGTTGTACCAACAACTCGGGCGTGGCCGCGTCACGCCGCTGGCTAGAACTATTGACAATTTGCCGATAATCCATTATCTTTGCGAAAAAGTGACGTTATAACGTGAGTTTTATGAAGCTGAAATTGTATCATGGCTCTGCCAATATCATAGAAAAACCGGAATTCGGACTTGGAAATGCGAAGAATGATTACGGTTTGGGATTTTATTGCACTGAACATATTGAACTGGCCAAGGAATGGGCCTGCGCTGAAAATCGGGACGGCTTCGCCAATGAGTATGAACTGGAAATGGACGGATTGACCGTCTTGAATTTGTCGGGAGCTGAGTATCATATACTTAACTGGCTTGCGATTTTGTTGGAAAACCGGACATTCGTAATAGAACGAGGACTCCCGTCGGCAGCAAAAGAATACATCCTTTCGGAATTCCTTCCCGACTACAAGAAGGCCGATGTGATACGCGGCTACAGAGCCGATGATTCCTACTTCTCATTCGCATCTGCTTTCTTGAACAATACGATTTCACTGGAGCAACTGGGGAAAGCCATGAAATTGGGGAAACTGGGAGAGCAAGTGGTCATTAAGAGCCGGAATGCCTTTGAGCAACTTGAGTATTCCCGTGCTGTCCTTGCAGACAATCAGACCTATTACCCGAAAAAAGCTGCACGTGACAGGACTGCACGTGACACGTTCAGAAGCGAAAGAGAGAAAACAGTGTTGGACGGCACATATGTTATTGACATTGTAAGAAATAATTGGAAGAATGATGATCCGCGCTTACGATAAAACTTATTTGGAAGATGCAATGCTGAATCTGGCAGTGGCTCTGGATTATGGCTCCATTGCATGTGCCGGAGGCATCGATGAGTTTTATGACAGGATGCTTGCCGGAAATGTGATACGCCAATTCGAGAAAGGCAATCCGAAATACGTTTCCGGATTGTCCGGCATTGAATTGGGGAAAAAGATTATTGAAAGCACAGGCGGCCGTGACAGGGACTATAACTATGTGCTTGATGATCGTTCTGCCATTTTCTGGACAGGCTGGGTGCTTGCTTATCTTCAATGGTACACCAATGTCCCATTTGAATCTCTGAATGCAAAAGGTATTGATGTCCATAGAGTTATGGATATGTATCCTACATTTCATGAGGCTGACATAAGCAAGTTCGTGTATTCAGCATTGGAAATCATGTCAAATTCCGAAACGGATGTTTCCCCGCTGAAACGCCAGCGCAAGTCCGCCGGATTTACTCAGCAGGAACTCGCCGAGCGGTCCGGTGTATCATTGAGGATGATCCGTGCCTACGAACAGAACAAGCAGGACATTTCCAAGGCAGAATCTGCCGCAGTGCTGAATCTCGCTTCCGTACTCAGCTGTTCACCATATTCCCTGTTGAGGTAATATTTGCTCACGTTTGCCTCACGGTATCTGTTCCCGTTGCAACCCTCGTAAGCGTCTCCAAGGTTACCCTAAAGGCGCGCAACGCTTATTTTGCTGAATATCAGCGCTTTAGGCATTTTCAGAGTTGTGAAAACCATAACTCTGATTTCGATTAAATACTTGATACACAGCTATTTGCAGGGTGCGCCAACAAACAACATCGGCCTTGTGAATGGGGGCAGGCGCTAGCCTGACGGGTTGAGCGAAGCGAACCTCCAGCGGTGTTACCACCCACCGGGCTTGTAAAAAAATCATTAAAACCTAAATATTTCCCCGATTTCTTTCAATTAACATTGAAAAGGTGAAATTTTACGAATTTTGTAGAAAATTTATCGATATTCGTAAAATTATTTTTATATTAGCGGAAACAACCTGGGACATTGTCCCGAAACATTATTAACTATTATTACAGAATGGTGGACTTCGCTTGACTTGTTCATGAAGATTCTATGGTGCATCGCCATAGCCACTTCATTGACTTTTATTATCCAGAGCATACTTACATTTGTCGGCATTGACTCGGACACCGACCTGGGCGGCGACATTGACCCGGATTTCGGCGGTGGCCTGGATATGCATCCGGACTTTGACGGGGATCCTTCGATGAACCTGTTCACTTTCAGGAACTTGGTGAATTTCTTCCTCGGGTTCAGCTGGACGGCCATACTGATGCATGGCAAGTTCGGTTCTGAAGCATTGGTCCTGCTTCTGGCGTTCGTTGTCGGCGTGGCCCTTGTCACTGTCGTGATGCTGATGTTCAAGTGGCTGGCCGGGATGCAGCAGTCGGGAAATATCAATGTCTATAAATCTGCGGCCGGATGTCACGGAAAGGTCTATCTGACTATTCCGGGGGAGAGACGCGGAACCGGAAAAGTTCAGATTACCATCAATGGCGCCGTGCGTGAATATGATGCCGTAACTGACTGTGATTCAATTCCTACAGGAGCTCAGATAAAGGTCGTGGAAGTAGTGGATTCCAGTACATTGCTCGTGGAACCGCTGGAACCGCTTATAATTTGACACTATAATAATACCTAATTCATTGTGATATGGAAATAATTATCATCATTGCGATTGCGGTAGTCGTGCTTATCGTCACATTGTCCGCAATACTCCACCGCTACAAGCGTTGTCCGTCTGACAAGATTCTCGTAATCTACGGAAAGACAGGAAGAAACAAGAACGGAGGTGCTTCATCTGCCAAGTGTATTCACGGAGGTGCATCGTTCATCTGGCCTGTTTTCCAGAGCTACTCTTTCCTGGATCTTACTCCGATTTCCATCGAATGCAATCTTACCAATGCGCTCAGCAAGCAGAATATCCGTGTGGATGTGCCTTGCCGATTCACTGTCGGCATCTCCACTGAGCCTGACAATATGACCAATGCGGCTGAACGTCTGCTCGGTCTCACCATCGAGAATATCCAGAACATCGCCACCGATATCCTCTTCGGACAGCTCAGACTCGTCATCGCGACCATGGACATCGAGGAAATCAACTCCGACCGCGACAAGTTCCTCGCCAATGTCAGTACCAATGTCGAGGCGGAGCTCCGCAAGATCGGTCTGAAACTTATCAATGTGAATGTCACCGATATCCGCGACGAGTCCGGCTACATCGAGGCTCTCGGAAAGGAGGCAGCTGCCAAGGCTATCAATGATGCCAAGAAGAGCGTTGCCGAGCAGAACCGTTTCGGTGAGATCGGTAAGGCAGAGGCTGACAGGGACAAGGATATCCGCATTGCCGAGACCGTCCGCGACACCAGAATTTCCACTGCTGATGCCAATGCAAAGGCTGTCGAGGGTGAGAACAATTCCAAGATTGCAATCGCCAATTCTGATGCGGTCAGACGTGAAAAGGAGGCTGAAGCTGCAAGAATTGCGATAGCTGCGGAAAAGGTCCAGGCCGCTATGGCGATGGAAGAGGCATATAAGGCAGAGCAGAGTGCCGAACTTGCGCGTGCTGCCAGAGAGCAGGCTACCCAGCAGGCTAACATTGTGGTTCCTGCCCAGATTTAGAAGGAAAAGGCCATCATTGACGCCGAGGCTGAAGCAGAAAAGCTGCGCAGGACAGCTCAGGGTGAGGCTGATGCGATTTACGCGAAGATGGCTGCCCAGGCGAAGGGTATCGAAGAAATTCTTACCAAGCAGGCTGATGGTTTCCAGAGGCTTGTCAATGCTGCTGAAGGTGATGCACAGAAGGCTGTGCTCATGCTTATCGCGGATAAACTTCCTGAACTTGTCAAGACTCAGGTCGAGGCTGTCAAGGGCATCAAGATCGACAAGGTTACCGTCTGGGACGGAAACGGCAAGGGTGACGGCAAGACGTCCACTGCCAATTTCATCTCCGGTATGATGCAGTCTGTTCCGCCGCTTGACGAGCTGTTCAAGATGGCAGGTATGAATCTTCCGAGTTATCTCAAGGGAGCAGAAGTGAAGCCACAGTCTCCGGCAGAAGAGGAGGCTACTGAATAACGATTATGCCGATTACAGTTAACATAGATGTAATGTTGGCTCGCAGGAAGATGTCGAGCGGAGAACTGGCTGAGAAAGTCGGTATCTCCGCCACGAATCTTTCCATTCTTAAGACAGGCAAGGCCAAGGCAGTGCGTTTCTCTACTCTGGAGGCCCTCTGCCGCGCCCTCGACTGTCAGCCCGGCGACATTCTCGAATATGTCCCGGAGGACTAGCCGATATTGTCCCACATTAAAAGTGGACGTATGTTATTTTTTAAAATTCAATTATGATGAAATGTTTATTGCTTACAGCACTTTTCGCGGTTTCAGCGCTGTCAGCATCGGCAGATGTGCCGCCGCAACTTCGTGAGGACAATATTCCGGAGGTCGTGGCAGCCATGACGCCGGAAGAGAAGTGCACCCTTATAATCGGCGGAAGAGCTGCCAGTTTCAATGGAATCGGCTTTACCAACACCGGTGTTCCGGGAGCGGCAGGCGTAATCAACGGCATTCCCCGACTCGGCATTCCTACAGTAGTCCTTGCTGATGGTCCTGCCGGCCTTCGCATTGCACCAAAACGAAAAGGCGATACCCGGACATTCTATTGTACCGGTTATCCGATTGCCACAATGCTTTCTTCCACATGGAATCCGGAGCTCGTCGAGGAAGCCGGAAGGAATATGGGCAATGAAGTCCTCGAATATGGTGTGGACATTCTGCTCGCTCCAGGCGCCAACATACATAGGAATCCGCTCTGCGGAAGGAATTTCGAGTACTATTCCGAAGATCCTCTGCTGTCGGGCAAAATGGCGGCGGCAATGATCAACGGAATCGAGTCCAACGGAGTGGGAACCTCGCTGAAGCATTTTGCTGTCAATAATCAGGAACTTAACCGTCTGGCCAACAATGCCATCGTTTCCGAGCGCGCGTTAAGGGAAATCTATCTCAAGAACTTCGAGATAGCTGTCCGCGAGTCGCAGCCGTGGACCATCATGACATCATACAACTTCATAAACGGGGAACATGCAGCCGAGAGCAAGAGGCTCCTGACCGATATCCTTCGTGGTGAATGGGGCTTTGAAGGTGCGGTGATGACCGACTGGAATGGCGGCTACGATGACGCTGCCATAGTCCGTGCCGGAAACGAGATGATACAGCCGGGACGTGACTCGCGCTATATCAATCTCCTGAACGCCATCAAGGACGGCAGCCTGAGTATGGAAGACGTGGACAGGACAGTGACCAGAATCCTCAAACTGGTCATCAAAACACCGAAGTTCAAGGGTTATGAACCGTCAGAGGAGCCAGATCTCAAAGCCCACGCCAAGGTGTGCAAAAAGGTTGCTGATGAGGGAGTTGTGCTCTTGAAAAACAATTCTGCAGCACTGCCGATGTCTAAGGACAATGAAATAGCTCTCTTCGGCATAACATCTTATGATTTCATCGCAGGCGGTACCGGTTCCGGCGACGTGAACAGGCCTTATGTAGTGGACCTCATGAGCGGACTTTCCAATGCCGGTTTCCGTCTTGAGCCTGAACTGGATGCCTTCTACCAGGATTATATGAAGGCTGAAGCGTTGAGATGCAAGACGATGAACGAGGGCAAAAAGTGGTTCGTTGACAGGGAAAGGGCGATAGAGGTAGTTCCTGAAGACCTCATTGTCAAGTCTGCCGCCAATGCCGATGACGCCGTGATTACGATCGGCCGTGTCTTCGGTGAAGGAAAGGACCGGGACTACTATCACAGCTATCTCCTTTCTGACAGGGAGAAGGAATTGATTTCCAAAGTCTCCGAAGCGTTCCATGCGGAGGGCAAGAAAGTGACGGTCATCCTCAATGTAGGCGGACTTGTGGAGATGACGTCGTGGCAGGATAATGTGGATGCAGTCGTATTGTGCTGGCAGCCTGGACAGGAAGGCGGCAATACCGTGGCATCCGTCCTGAGCGGCGAGGTAAATCCGAGCGGACATCTTCCTGCGACAATTTCTACGGAGTATGCGCTGGAGCCGACAGCAAAGAATTTCCCTCAGGTCTTTGCCGACAAGCCGTTCAACTATTCATACTATCGTCAGCTGACCGACAGGAAACTTCCGTTGCACACCGTCAGGAACATTGACTTTACCGAGTATGAGGAAGGCATCTATGTGGGTTACAGGTATTTCAATACATTTGCGCCTAAAGCTGTGGCCTATCCTTTCGGATTCGGACTTAGCTATACCACATTTGATTTCAAGGATATGAAGGTCGAGTCTGCCGGAGACGGCTGGGACGTACAGGTGACAGTCACAAATACCGGAAAGGTCAATGGAAAAGACGTAGTACAGCTTTATGTGAGGGCCCCGAAGGGTGAACTTGACAAGCCGGAGAGAGAACTGAAAGGCTTTGCCAAAACCAAAGAACTCGCTCCTGGTGAGAGCTGTATTGTGACGATCCATATTGCTGAAAGCAGTCTCGCTTCATATAACGAGAAAACTTCCAGATGGGAAACCGATCCCGGAAAATATGTATTCATGGCATCAAAGGACGCATCCGACTGCCAGTTGAAGAAAACAGTAAAGGTATCTGGGACAGACCGATGACTGGGATGTCGTCAATCTTTGTTTGATAAAAAAAACACCTGATGCGATTTCTTGCACCAGGTGTTTTTCAAATTATGCGGGAAGCTTTACAGCGTCCTCTTGATCTCTACAATCTGGAATGCCTCGATGACATCGCCAGGCTTGATATCATTGTACTTGTCGATACCGATACCGCACTCCATTCCGGTCAAGACCTCTTTTGCGTCATCCTTGCCGCGCTTGAGAGATGAAAGCTCACCGGTATAGACCACGATGCCATCACGGATAAGACGTACCTTGCTCTTGGCAGTCATCTTGCCGTCCTTGACAAGACAGCCGGCAATCGTTCCGACCTTGGAAATGTGGAAGGTCTGCTTAACCTCTGCAGTTGCAGTAACTTCCTCCTTCTTCTCAGGCTCAAGCATACCCTCGATACCGTCAGTAACCTCATTGATGGCATCGTAGATGATGGAGTAGAGACGGATTTCGATACCCTCTTTCTCTGCGAGGTTTCTTGCATCAGCAGAAGGACGTACCTGGAAACCGATGATGATCGCATCGGATGCAGTGGCCAGCATGACATCGGACTCGGAGATTGCACCCACTGACTTGTGGATGACATTGACACGAACCTCTTCGGTAGAGAGTTTGATCAATGAATCTGAGAGTGCCTCCACTGAACCGTCCACGTCACCCTTGACGATGATATTGAGTTCCTTGAAGTTGCCGATGGCGATACGGCGACCGATTTCCTCGAGAGTCATATGCTTCTGGGTCTTGATGCCCTGGATTCGGATAAGCTGCTCGCGTTTGTTGGCGATGGCCTTGGCCTCCTTCTCGTCGTTCATGATATTGAACTTGTCACCTGCGCTCGGAGCTCCGTTGAGACCGAGAATGGAAACAGGAGTTGAAGGACCGGCTGTCTCGACCTTCTGTCCACGCTCATTGAACATGGCCTTTACACGTCCGTAGTAGCATCCGCTGAGCATCATGTCGCCGGTGTGGACTGTTCCGTCCTGCACAAGGATTGTCGCCAAGTATCCGCGGCCCTTGTCCAGAGACGACTCGATGACTGTACCGACGCCAAGTTTCTTAGGGTTCGCCTTGAGGTCCATGAGGTCAGTTTCGAGAAGGACTTTTTCGAGGAGTTTATCCACATTGAGACCCTTCTTGGCCGAAATCTCCTGGCACTGGTATTTTCCGCCCCAATCCTCTACGAGAATGTTCATCTGAGCGAGCTGCTGGCGGATTCTCTCCGGCTGAGCGCCCGGTTTGTCTATCTTGTTGATAGCGAACACCATAGGAACGCCTGCCGCCTGTGCGTGGTTGATGGCCTCGACTGTTTGTGGCATGACCGCGTCATCGGCGGCGATAATGATGATCGCCAGGTCGGTGAGCTGTGCACCACGGGCACGCATGGCTGTAAAGGCCTCGTGACCAGGAGTGTCGAGGAAGGTAATCCTGCGTCCGTCGGGGAGTACCACGTTGTATGCACCGATGTGCTGTGTGATACCTCCGGCCTCGCCTGCGATTACATTGGTCTGTCTGATATAGTCGAGGAGAGATGTCTTACCGTGGTCGACGTGTCCCATCACGGTGATGATCGGAGGTCTTGTCACGAGGTCCGCCTCGTTCTCCGGCTCGTCATTCTCCTGATTGATCTCATTCTGAAGGTCTGCAGTGACGAATTCCACCTTGTATCCGAACTCTTCTGCGACAAGCACAAGTGCCTCTGCGTCAAGTCTCTGGTTGATTGACACCATGAGACCGAGACTGAAGCATGCCTCGATGACTTTGTTTACAGGAGTATTGTTCATGAGGGTTGCGAGGTCATTGACAGTAACGAACTCAGTTACCTTGAGAACCTTCTTCTCAGCAGCCTCCTGAGCCATCTCCTCCTGAAGTTTCTGGGATGCGAGCTCCCTCTTCTCCTTTCTGTGTTTTGCACCGAAGTTGTTCTTGGACTTGCTGTCGTTCATCCTTGCGTAGGTCTCTTTCACCTGCTTCTGGATTTCCTTCTGCATCTCCTCCTGCTCGGCTTCTGACATAGCAGGCTTGAACCTGTCATTGCCACGGTCTCTGCGACGTTTTCCCTGTCCGGGCTGGTTGTTGCCGCCCTGACGGAAATCCTTCTTGCCATTGTTCTGACCGTTGTTCTGGCCACCGGCATTGCCCTGACGGTTTTTCTTGTTGCCGTCCTTTTTGTCGTTGCCGTCAATCTTGTTCACATCGACTCTCTCGCTTCCGCCTTTGGCAATGCGCTCCCTCTTGTTCTTGCTCTTCTTGGGAGCTTCGAATTTGGACAGGTCCACTTTGCCCACAATCTTCAGGCCTCCTGTAGAAACAGGCTCATCTTCGTCATTGCTGGAAGCAGCCTTCTGGAGTTTGTGTTCGGCCTTGAGTTTGGCCTTGTCCACCTTAGGATTGAACTCTTTCTGATTCTGAGTCTTGTCGCCTTTCTTGATGTCAGCCTTCTTGATCTGGTTCGCATGAGCCTGTTCCGAAGGGGTTTGGTCGGTAGGCTCTGCGGCTTTTGGCAGCTCGACTTCTTCATTAGGTTTTACTTCCACAGGCTCGCTGTGCTGAGGTACAGCTTCCTCTGAAGGTTTCACTTCAGCGGCTGGCTTGGCCTCCACAACCGGCTCGGCATGAACTTCTTCCGTCTGCTGAGGAACATCTGCAGGCTTGGCCTCTACGACAACTTCCGGAGCTGTCTGTACTTTCGGCGCTTCCTGGACTTCAGGTGCAGCCGTCTCTTCCACCGCCGGTTTTACCTCCTTCGGAGCTTCCTCTACAGGCTTCTGTACAGGTTCCTCCTTCGTGAAACCACTTCCTGATGTTCCTCTGATGATGACGGTGCTTCCACCTGCAGCCTCTTCTTCCTCGTCCTCTTTCTTCTTGGAACCCTTTTCAATGATTTCCTTTATCTTAATCTGAACACGCTCTGACTCGTCCTTCGCCTTGGCATCCCCGCCGAAGGCCTTCTGAAGCTCAGGAATGAACTCGTCCGACACCTTGGCATTCGGATTCATCTCGACATCGGCGCCTTTCGCTTTCAGGAAATCCACCAATGTCTGAAGTCCCACATTGAATTCTCTTGTCAGTTTGTTTAGTCTGATTTCTGCCATATAAACCCCTTTTATTTAACTATTCTTCTTCAAATTCAGCGCGCAGAATGTTCATCACATCCTCCACGGTCTCGTCTTCCAGGTCAGCGCGTTTGGCGATGTCCTCAGGATCCAGAGCCAGTACGCTCTTGGCCGTATCACATCCGATGGACTGCAGCCTCTCGATGACCCATGGGTCGATTTCGTTGCTGAACTCAGTGAGGAGTACGTCCTCATCATCCTCAGCCTCGTCTTCCTTAGGCACCTCACGCCATACCTCGATTTCGCGGTCAACAAGCATTCCTGCGAGCTTGATGTTGCATCCGCCCTTGCCGATACCCTTCTTCACCTCGTCAGGAAGCATGAATACCTTGATCTTGTCGTTCTCGTCCGTACCCATGTCGATAGATGAAATCTTCGCCGGGTTCAATGCCCTCTGGATGAGGAGCTGGGTATTGTTGGTCCACTGGAGAACGTCGATGTTCTCGTTTCTCAATTCCCTTACGATACCGATGATACGTGCACCCTTGACACCGATGCAGGCTCCGATAGGATCGATTCTGTCATCATAGGACTCCACAGCGACCTTGGCCCTTTCGCCAGGTATGCGGACTACCTTCTTTATGGTGATGAGTCCGTCATAGATTTCCGGAACTTCCTGCTCGAAAAGCTTCTTGAGGAATTCGTTTGAGGTTCTGGAAAGGACAATGTAAGGAGTCGTGTTGTTCTTCATCTCCACGCTCTTGATGATGGCGCGTACAGTGTCGTTCTTCTTGAAATGTTCACCCGGGATCTGCTCTGACTTAGGCAGTCTGAGCTCATTTCCGTCCTCATCGAGGATAAGCACCTCTTTTGCCCATGTCTGGTAGATCTCTCCGGTGAAAATCTCACCGATCTTGTCAGTGTACTTGTTATAGAGGTTGGCCTTCTCTATATCCATGATCCTTCCCTGAAGGTTCTGTCTGATATTGAGGATGCCTCGTCTTCCGAAATCCTTGAGCTCCACTTTTCTGGTGAAGGTCTCGCCGAGTTCGTAGTCGTCTCCGTTCCTGTTCACTTCAGCAAGTGCAATCTGAGTGTTGGGATTCTCCACGTTCTCCACCACTTCGAGGTTCTGGTAGATTTCACAGTCTCCCTTATCGACATTGATGATGACGTCGAAATTGTCAGCAGAGCCGAAAGTCTTTGCCAACTGGGTCATGAACACATCCTTCAGTACACCCATCATCACCGGGCGGTCAATGTGTTTTTCGTCCTTGAACAGCGCGAAGGCTGCCTTGAGGTCGAGCTTTTCTTCTTCCATAACAGTTATTGTTTTTTATATTTCTATTTCTATTCGAATTCAATGTGCGGAGTGACGCTGTTCACGTCCTCGTAAGCGAAAGTGTCCACGTGTCTGACAAGCTCCTTCTTTTTCTTTCCAGGGACAGCCTCCTTTACCTCGTAGGCAAGCGTAAAGCCTTTCTCGTCAGCGCTTTCCAATGTTCCGACAAGTTTCTTTCCGTCTCTTGTCAATGTCTCGACTTTGGAACCGACAGCCTTGATGTACTGCTTGAGAATCTTGAACGGCTGGTCAAGCCCTGCAGAAGTCACAGTAAGTGAATAGTCTTCCTTTTCCTGGTCGAAAATCGAGAGAAAACTGTCATTTACCGCGATGCAGTCATCCATTTCCACAGTGCCGTTTTCCGATTCAATGGCTATGACAATGTCATTGTCCCTGCTGATGGAAACATCGGTAATGAAACATCCACGCGCTTCCACTGTCTTAGTCATCTCTTTGTAAATCAGCTCTTTACTTATCATATTATTCTAAGCTTTCTTAAAAAAAGATAGGAGACGCATCCGTCCCCTATCTCATCTCACTTTGCAAAGGTAATCAAAATTTCCATAATAACCGAATTTCCTTAAAAAATATGAACAACGCGATTTTCTTGCTAAAGTAATGTAAATGTGTTTACTTTGCAAAGCAGATGTTGCGTCGTACCGGATTTGGTATGTGAAATACGTTGAATAAAATAGTTTGAGAATATGGAATTTTCAGCCAAACAGCTGGCCAAAGTTTTGAGGGGAACCGTGGACGGGGACCCGAAAGTGAAGGTGACTTCATTCGCCAAGATAGAGCACGGAAAATCAGGTCAATTGTGCTTCTATGCAAATCCTAAGTATGAACATTATGTATATACCTGCAAGGCCAGCATCCTGCTTGTGAATTCCACATTCGAGCCTAAGGAAAAAGTCAGCTGCACCATGATCCGTGTTGCTGATGCGTACACGGCAGTTGCGGAACTTCTCAAGTATGTGGCTACCCAGAAGCGTACGGACCGCAGACACAGGGGCTTCCGCTCATCCTGGTTCCTCACCACCAAGTTCGGCAAGAAGGTATATCTCGGCAGCCATTCCTACGTGGGACATCACGCTGTCATCGGAGACTATACCAAGATATATGAAAACGTATATATCGGTGACAATACCGTAATCGGTTCACACTGCATCATTTACCCTGGCGTAAGCATCTATCCGGGAATGGTCATCGGTGACAATGTCATCATACATTCAAACGCTGTGATCGGCTCGGACGGATTCGGAAATGCGCCTCAGCCTGACGGCACCTGGGAGAAGATCGAGCACATCGGCAATGTGATTATCGGCAACAATGTGGAAATCGGAGCCGGTACCACCATTGACAAGTCCGAGATGGAGTCCACCATCATAGGCAACGGCGTGAAAATCGACAACCTCTGCCAGATTGCGCACAATGTCGTAATCGGTGATAATACCGTTATGGCGGCGCAGTGCGGCATCGCCGGTTCAGCAAAAATCGGCAAGAACTGTATTCTGGCAGGCCAGGTAGGTATCGCAGGACACATTGAAATAGCTGACAATACGACTATTGCGGCTCAGGCCGGCGTCATCGGCAATGTGAAGAAATCAGGTCAGGTGCTCTTGGGTTCACCAGCCATTCCTATAAAGAACTATATGCGCAGTTATGCTATATTCCGTCAGCAGGGAAAAGAATAATTAGTATATTTGCGTGATTAAAAGATAATTTGATGAAGCAAAAAACACTTAAAGCCTCCTGCAGTTTCCAGGGAAAAGGTCTTCATACTGGAAGAATTGCTGAGATGACGGTAAATCCCGCTCCGGAGAATACGGGAATTGTTTTCAGAAGAACAGACCTTGGAGAGGGAGCCGTAGTCAGGGCATTGGCCGAGAACGTATCCAGCACGGCGAGGAGTACTACCATATCTGAAGGAGAAGCTTCAGTTTCCACGATAGAGCATCTGATGTCGGCATTGACCGGAATGGGCATTGACAATGCCGTAGTCGAGCTGAACAATGTCGAGGTCCCTATTCTGGACGGCAGCGCCCAGCCGTATGTAAAGGCCTTTTCTGAGGCCGGTCTGGTCGAGCAGGATGCTGATAGACAGTTCATTGACATTCCTGATGAAATAGAAATCAAGGACGAGAAGACAGGTTCCTGGGTGAAAATCAAACCTGCTGCCGCTCCTTCCTACGATATTACGGTGGATTTCAATTCCAGAGTGCTCGGCGTGCAGTCTGCCGCATGGGACTTGTCCAAGGATTATGCATCTGAAATCGGCCCTTGCCGCACTTTCGTGTTCTTCCATGAGGTTGAGTTCCTTCTGGCGAACAACCTGGTGAAGGGAGGTGATGTGGACAATGCCATCGTGATTGTGGAGCATCCTGTTACTGACGAGCAGGTGGGACGTATGGCGGACCTGTTCAACCAGCCTAAGCTGGGCGTTACCCCGGAAGGCTATCTGAGCAATCTGAAACTGCATTTCCCGAACGAATGCGGCCGTCACAAACTTCTGGACATGATAGGAGACATGAGGCTTGCAGGCGGTTATCTCAATGCTGAAATCACCGCTTTCAAACCTGGACACACGATAAATACTAATGCTGCGAAGGCTCTGAGAGCCCTCCTGAATAAAACCAAATAAACTATGAATAAGATACATCCATTGGCTACAGTAAGTCCTAAGGCCGTACTCGGCGACAATGTAGAAGTAGGACCTTACGCATTCATTGATGAGAATGTACAGATTGGCGACGGTTGCAAGATACATCCTCACGCAGTCATTTTCCCTTATGTGAAAATGGGCAAGAATTGCGAAGTGTATCCGGGAGCTGTCGTAGGCGCAGTGCCTCAGGACCTTAAGTTCGAAGGTGAGGTTACCCATGTGGAGATTGGTGACAATGTTACTATACGTGAGTGCGTGACCATCAACCGTGGAACCAAGGCAAGCGGCAAGGGCATTACCAAGGTCGGCAGCAATACTCTGATTATGTCCTATGTACATATAGCTCACGACTGTCATGTCGGAAATCACTGTATCCTTGTAAGTTACGTCGGCATCGCCGGAGAAACGGAGGTCGATGACTGGGCTATCATCGGTGGTGGTGCGAAAGCGCATCAGTTCACCAAGATCGGCTGCCACGCGATGGTCGGCGGCATGTCCAAGATCAACAAGGACATCCCTCCTTACGCAATGTGCGGCCGTGATCCTATCTGCTATGCCGGTGTGAACATCGTCGGACTCCGCAGAAGAGGATTCTCGGCAGAGACTGTAAGAAATATCAAGGATATCTACGATACCATATATTTCCAGGGATACAATATCTCTGACGGCTGCTCCAAGGTTGAGGCCGGTTTCCCTGATTCAGAGGAGAAGACCACCATACTGAACTTCATCCGTTCTTCCAAGCGTGGTATCGTAAGAGCCAATACATCAGGAGAGAAAGGCGATATCGACTAGTTATGTCAATGCTTTTGGACATGGCTTTCTTTCCGCCTGTATCCTATGTGGCGGCAATAGCTGAAGAGTTTACCCTGTCATCTGACGGGGTAAATTCGTATGTGCCGGCAATTGTCTATATAGAGGCCTGTGAGAACTATCAGAAACAGACGTACCGCAACCGTTGCCGGATATATACTGCAAGTGGCGTGGAGGCTTTTTCCGTGCCGATTGTGCATGAAAACGGCACTTATGCGCTTCCTGTCAGGAAACTGAGAATCGACTGGAGCAAGCCGTGGCTGATGAGGATGAAGCGGGCTATCGTGTCCGCCTACGAATCTTCTCCGTGGTTTGACTATTACAAGGACGATCTGTTCGCCATTCTGGACAGGCAACACGAATTCCTTTTCGACCTGAACATTGACCTGCTCCGCTTCTTCCTGAAGAAGACTGGTATAGAGGCGGACATACGTTTCACGGAGGAGTTTACGCCGCATGGAAGCACGGTGTATGGCCGTGACCTGCGTGGCGTAATCCACCCGAAGCGGCAGAATGACATACTTGAGCGTCTGGGACTGAAAAAGCCATACTGGCAGGTCTTTTCCCTGAAGTATGGCTTCATATCAGATTTGTCCGTCATGGACCTCTTGTTCAATGAAGGTCCGGATTCCATCTCTTACCTCAAGAGGCTGAAATAAATCCCCGAATCATTTTAGAATCTCCATCCGAAGGTGGCGACTACATCGTAGAACCTGGCTCTGTTCCTGATTTCAGGAGACAATTCACCCTCAATGTAGGAGTCATAAGGATATACGTACTCGTAAGGGTTCTTTGTCCATCTGAAAGCGAGGTCGCAGAAGAATGAACCTTTGGATGAATATCCCACTCCGGCAGCAAGCGAGTGCTTGTAGGCCTTAGGAGTCATCTTCTTGCCGGTGAGGTTGTCAATGTATCTCTCCGGCGAGGAAGTGAAGTTGTAGCCTGCCCTTATAGCGAACTGCGGAACAGGTTTGACTTCAGCACCGAGTCTCAATGCATGTGCTGCTCCGGTGAAGTTCTTGATGTCGCGGTTTACGCCATTGTCGAAAACGGTATTGTCGTTGGTGTCGGTTTCCTTGAATTTCATCGTGCTGTAGTCGCAGATCTCATAGTCGGCACTGACAAGACCCCAACCGCCGAATGTGTAGGCTACACCGAAGTTGGCTCTGAACGGTGATACGAATTTGTATTTGTATTCACCCTTAGGAGATGTCGCATTGGCATCGAACACATTGCTCTGGTACCAGGTCTCTCCGGCGTGCTGCCAATGTTCCGTTATCCAGTTTGCCGTAGGAGTCTGGATGGCCGCACCTATGCGGAGCCCGTCGATAGGGACAGCGATTATACCGAATTTGGCATAGACGCCTCCGCCCTGCATGTCGTATGAGTATCTGTATCTCAGGCTGTTGAAATATGTCTTGGAAACGCCTCCGGAACCATTGTCGAATTCGACGCCGAATTTGTCAGGATCCACTGCGATTTCCTTGAAGTACTCGTTTCTGGTATAGTCCATTGACACGATGCCCAAGTTTCCTCCGATATAAACCCTGTCAGAAATGTTGAGGCCGACATTCAACAGCAGATCATACTTGTTGCCATGGGACCTGCGTCCGTAAAGCTGGTCGATGGCGTCAGCGAGCTGAATGGTCTGTCCGCCTTTTCCGTCGTCAATGAGTTTCTCTGTCGCGCCAATGTACTGGTCATTCGCAGAGCCATAGGTGGACACCATTCCGGACTGCCATCCGGTTACCTGATTCCATGGAACATTGGCATTGCCGTAATATCCGTTTTCCCCGTTCAGGAGGCTGGAGTTCCCGCCGGTCATCATCGAAGCCAATGAACCTGCATAGGAGGTGGCTGTGTTTCGTCCGCCTGCCGCCATGTCGTCCAGGTAGTTTGCTGTGGCATTGGCAATGAATCCGAATGTCACTCTTTTCAGCCCGCGTCTGGCGTTGGTGTCGAAATTGAGGGTGAAACCGACGTTAGGCAGTGTGAACCTGGCTGAACTATTGTTCAGGGTACTGCCGTATGCCGTTGACTGTGAAGGCATTGCATTGTAATCGCTCGTGGTGGACACGATGCTGACGTTCGGAGTGAACGTGACCTGTGAAAAGCTGTTCACGGCCGAGCCGGCAGGGTTGAGGTTTATGGAACCCAGATCTCCTCCCAGTGCGGTGAACGCATTGCCCATGGAGATGGAGCGCGCTGTACCGTAGTAATTGTTCTCGCTGAATCTTAGAGCGTCCTGGACGTCCTGAGCCGCAGCATTGACCGAGACTGCCGCAAGCAGCGTCAACGGAATAATCTTTTTCATCTTCATATCTATTTCAGGTTTCTAAATTATCTTCTTCTTACACTGCCGCCGCTACTTCCGCTCGAACGGGATGCTCCACCGGAATATCCTCCGCCTGAGAAGCCGCTGGATGAACTGCGGTATGAGGAACCGCTGTTGTATGAACTGCTTGACGAACTGCGGTATGACGAACTGCTGGAAGAACTCCTGTATGAGGAACTGCTTGACGAGCTTCTGTATGAGGAGCCTGAATTTCCGCTGCCATAGTTGTAGGAACTGCCGGAACTTCCGTAAGAAGATGAGCTTCTGTAACTTGTGCCGGATGACTGGCTTGTGGCTGCCCTTCTGTAAGCAGGTGCGGATGCTGTCCTGTTAGATGAGGAAGCACTTGAAAACGTGCCGGCTGACCTTACTCCGGATGTGCTGGCCGTTCTGTAAGCGGTGTTGCCTGAGGTGCTCGTGCGGACGGACTGTCCGGAAGCCGCGCTGCGTACCGCCTGGCTTGAGCTGCTGCGTACTGCCTGACTGGATGCTGAACTTCTTACCGCCTGTCCTGCGGAAGAACTTGTGCGGATCGCCTGGCTGGAAGATGAGCTGCGCACAGCCTGGCTGTTTGCCGAACCGCTGGATGTGCGTACTCCGGACGCTGAAACCCTTCTGACAGAAGTCATTGACATGTCATTGCCTCTTGTCGATGTCGTCGCGGTGCCGGAGGCTCTCCTGACTGATGATGACGAGCCGGCACTTCTTCTGACTGTGGAAGATGCTACGCCCATTCCGTTTCCTCTGCTGCTTTCGGTCAGGCCTCTGTTGCCATAGTAGTAACTGTCCCTTCCGTGTCCGAAGCCATGGTCGTACCAAGGACCGCACCAGTGGTCATGGTAATAATGATGGTGATGGTAATACCACGGGTCGTGGTACCAGCTGTAGCCCCAGCCGTAGTAGCCTGGACGTCCCCAGTACCATGGATTGTACCACGGGTCTCTCCAGTACCAGTCGTCCCACCATATGCTTGAGTAGTACCAAGGATCCGCGCCCAAGTACCAGCTGGACCAATAAGGGCGGTAATACCATGAGCCCCAATATGTTCCAGGCCAATATGATGATGCCCATCCTGCCGCATATCCTGCTGCGAATCCGTCAGGGTACAGTGAATATGCAGGTGTATTGGTGACAGTGACTACGGTGCTGTTGTCCTGTTTGTTGAACTTCAATGTGGCTGAAGTGTTCTCCGGAATGAACAGCGTGTCTGTTTCTCCTGCCTTGAGGAATAATGTCGAGTTCTCCGTCTCCTTTACGAGTTCGTTTACTTTGTTGCGGGACGCAAGAACATCCGCTTTAGTTTCGGTTTTAGCAGGTCTGCTGTAGAATCCGTCCTGATATTGCTGGCTTGAAGCGTATTGCGATGCGGAACCGCAACCGGCCAATGCCAGGAATGCTCCGGAAAGAACCAAGATGTTTGTTTTCATAATCGGACCTCCTAGTTATATAAATAATTTGTATCTTTGTGCGCTGCATTGCAGCGATGGTATGTCTGCAATATTCATACCTCGCCGATGCTCGCATGTTAAATGCAAATATATGAATGTTATTGCATAAAGAAACCAAAAATTAAAATAAACTAACAAAAGATGGCAGATCAGATAACCAAAAGGTCAGACAACTACTCTCAGTGGTATAACGACCTGGTAGTTAAAGCGGACCTTGCAGAGCAGTCACCTGTAAGGGGATGTATGGTAATCAAGCCTTATGGCTATGCTATATGGGAAAAGATGCAGCACGTGCTGGACTCGAAATTCAAGGAAACAGGCGCAGTCAATGCTTATTTCCCGTTGTTCATTCCCAAGTCTTTCTTCAGCCGTGAGGCTGAGCATGTCGCAGGCTTTGCGAAGGAATGTGCGGTAGTGACACATCACAGGCTCATGAATGACCCTGAAGGCAATGGCGTGGTAGTGGATCCGTCATCGAAACTTGAAGAAGAACTGATAGTGCGTCCGACATCCGAGACCATTATCTGGAGTACATACAAGAACTGGATCAAATCATGGAGGGATCTTCCTATCATGTGCAACCAGTGGGCCAATGTCGTCAGATGGGAGATGCGTACCCGTCTGTTCCTCCGTACCGCGGAGTTCCTCTGGCAGGAAGGCCACACGGCTCACGCTACATCACAGGAGGCTCAGGAAGAGGCAGTCAAGATGGTCCATGTCTATGCTGACTTTGCCCGCAACTATCTGGCTCTCCCGGTCATTGTAGGCCACAAGAGTCCTAACGAGAGATTCGCCGGCGCATTGGATACCCTCACTATCGAGGCGATGATGCAGGACGGAAAGGCTCTGCAGTCAGGTACTTCACATTTCCTCGGCCAGAACTTCGCCAAGTCGTTCGATGTACAGTACACCGACAAGGAAGGCAAGCAGCAGTATGTGTGGGCTACATCCTGGGGCGTTTCCACCCGTCTTATGGGTGCGCTCATCATGGCTCACGGCGATGACAACGGTCTGGTTCTCCCTCCGGCTCTGGCTCCGATTGAGGTAGTGATGGTTCCTATCTACAGAAGCGAAGAGGAGCACAATGCAGTTCTCGACAAGATGAATGAAATCAAGAAGGCTCTCGAGGCTGCCGGCCATACTGTGAAGATCGATGACCGTGACACATTGCGTCCGGGCTTCAAGTTCGCTGAATGGGAACTCAAGGGAGTGCCTGTAAGGCTTGCCCTCGGTGCACGTGACCTGCAGAATGATACAGTGGAGGTGCACCGCCGCGATACACTTGAGAAGAAGACGGTTTCGCTGGAGGGCATTGACAAGTATATCGAGGACCTGCTCGTGGATATTCAGAACAATATCTATCAGAAGGCGTTGGATTTCAGAAACTCACGTATCGAGAAATGCGATTCCTGGGAGGAGTTCAAGGAGAAGATCACTCAGGGCAAGTTCCTGCTCTGCCACTGGGACGGTACTGCCGAGACTGAGCAGAAGATCAAGGACGAAACCAAGGCTACCATCAGATGTATTCCTGTAGATAGCGTCGTATGTAAGGAAGAGGGCACGGATATCTATTCCGGCAAGCCTTCACACGAGAGAGTTGTATTTGCAATCGCTTATTAGTGAATATTTTATGAAGAAGAGAATACTCTTGATGTGCTTGTCCGCATTGGCATTTACATCTGTGTATGCACAGGATGTCACCGATGCGCAAAAGGCTGCTGAAGAGGCTGCCAAGGCGATTGCGGGAGCTCCTGAAGCTGTAGTCAAGACACCTAAACCGAGATATTGGACGAATTCCCTTCTTACGAAACTGGATTTCGGACAGACAAGTCTGACAAACTGGGCTGCCGGCGGTTATAACAACGTGACACTGAAGTCTTTCATTGACGCGAATGCTAACTACAAGAAGAAAGACCTGTTCTTCAACAACCGACTTCAGCTCGATTACGGTTTCCTGTATTCTGAGGACAAGCCGTTCATACAGAAGAGCGATGACCGTATGTATTATGAGGGCAAGTTCGGCTACAAGGCTTTGCAGACATTGAACTATTCCGCTCAGTTCAACTTCAAGTCGCAGTTCTCGAACAGTTACAACTATCCTATGCCGTCCAAGCCGGCCGGTGCTGCGGACGATTGGGAGCCTGCCATGTCCGACTGGAAGCAGAGCAGGAAGCTCAAGTCCGGTTTCTTCGCTCCTGCCTATACCAACATAGCGCTCGGTATTGACTGGGTTCCTACCAAATGGCTTACTGTCAATGTCGCTCCTCTTACAGGAGGTTTCGTGGTCGTTACGGATGAGAGCCTGAGGAAGTCCTACAGTATGGAACTCAAGAAGAAATACGAGAGTCTGGATGCGCTTTCCAGTGCTGATGCAGCTGCTCTGGTAGGGGATGAGAAAGCACGTTACGAGGCCTTTGTCGCTGCCAAGACTTCTGGTGACGCTTATCGTTCGGCAAGGTTCGAGTTCGGTGCGCAGATAAAGATCGATGGAAAGCTTCAGATCAATGACAATTTCAAATATACTTCACAGTTGGTGCTCTTCTCTGATTATCTCGACAAGCCGCAGAATATCCGCGTGAACTGGGATAACAGGTTTGACTGGCAAATCGCCAAGTATTTTTCATTGACAGTGACCACCAACCTCATCTATGACGACAAGGTGCTGGTGAAGACTGAGAAGACATTGAAGAAATATCCTGAAGGACGTAAGGCGATACAGTTCAAGGAGTCATTGGCATTCGGCTTCTCATATACGATCGCTTCAAGACCGAGGTAACAGGCAATATGATGATTCAGAAATCATTTGACAGAACGATAGTGGGGCTGGTTCCGGAAAAGGAAACAGCCCTTCTTGCAGTAAGCGGAGGCATTGATTCCATATGCCTTGCTTCATTGTTCCTGAACAGTTCCTCAGGACGGAGGTTTGCTGTGGCGCACTGCAATTTTCATCTCCGTGGTGAAGACAGTGATTCGGACGAGGCGCTTGTGGCTGGCTGGTGCGGGCGGAACGGTGTGCGTTACCATAAGGCGGATTTCGATACGGAGCAGTACGCTTCGTCCCATAATGTCAGTATTGAAATGGCTGCGAGGGAACTCAGATATGACTGGTTCGCGTCGTTGTGCCGGGAAAATGGATACTATGGAGTGGCTGTCGCACACAATGCAAATGACAATGCTGAGACATTGATTCTGAATCTTTTGCGTGGAACAGGACTGCGCGGAATTACCGGTATGCAGGTGGAGACAGTAGTTCCTGTGACCAGGGTTGAATTGTCAGGTGTGCGCTTGTTGAGGCCGATGTTGTCTTTCAGTCGTAAACAGATTGAGGAATATGTGGCTGCCAACTCTCTGGAGTATCATGATGACAGGACCAATGCTGAAACTGTCTATAAGAGAAACCGTATAAGGCATCTTGTCTTCCCTGTTTTTGAGAGTCTGAATCCGTCGTTCCTGACGACTTTTGCCCGGGAGATGAATGCGTTTTCCGAGGTGCAGGAGATTGCGGATGATTATTTCATTTCTGTGCGTGAGAGTGTCTGCGAGCCTGCCGTAAAGGATGAACTGCTTCGTGTCAATGCGGTAAGGCTTTGTCATCTGAAGCATTATAAATATGTGCTGTACAGGCTGTTGGAAGCGTATGGCTTCAGGGACAGGCTTCTCGAACCGGTGGCGCGTCTGCTTGAAAGCGGCAAGACGTTTTCCGGTAAGATCTTCGAGGCGCCGGGCTACGAACTTATTACGGCAGGGGAGTGCCTGATTGTCAGAAAGGCCGCTCGGGTAGTGACGGAGAGCGCTGTCATAAGCGAACTCGCTGATGCTCATGGGGATAGGGCTAATCTACAGGCTAATCTGCAGGGTGATCTGCGTGGTGGTACGCGGGTAGGTGTGACGGTTGGTACGCCTGTCGGTGTGCAGGTCGGTAAGCGGGGCAGTGTGATGGTTGGTAAGTGGGGAGGTGCGCAGAACGGTGCTCAGGTTGATAAGCAGGGATGTGCTCCGGGAGGTGCTCAAGTTGATGAGCAGGGAGGTACTCAGGGTGGTGTTCAGGTTGGTAAGCAGGGCGGTGCTCCGGGCGGTGCTCAAGTTGATAAGCAGGGCGGAGAATCTTCACCGGTTGCGTCGGAGAATCACGGCTTGGGGGAGTGCTTCGGATTGGCCGGACGAGGCTCGGCGTCAATCACGTCCTCTTTTGTTGGGTCCGGCTTGTCATGCAGCGGATTGGTCGGACGAGGCTCTGCCCGCAGGTCACGCGGCATGTTGATGACCGGCGGACCAGTGATAAACGAGAATGAGGCCTGCTCGGTGGTCCGCACGACCGGCGAATATGTTTTCGATGATTTTCGTGTCAATGTCTCTGTTTCCGAAGCAGGCGCGGACCCGGTAGCGGATGCCAAGTCATTGGCCCGAGAAGGGATTGCGGCATTTTCGTCAGAAGCATTGACATTACCGTTCCTGTTGCGCGGTTGGCAAAATGGAGACTGGATGCGTCCTGTCGGGCTCAATGGCAAGAAAAAGCTGAGCGATATCTTTACCGGTCTGAAAATGAACATTGAAGAAAAGTCCCGTGCTCTGGTCATTGTCCTGCCCGGTTCGGCAAGCGAGGGGGCGGGGCGTGGAGGCTCGTCCAGTGATGTTTCGGATAGTGGATCTTCGAAGAGAGGGGCGGATAACATTGGCACTGATGCGGTTCGCGGCGTGCGGGTGGCCGGCGTCTGCGGCTACGTTTCCGGTCGGTTCTTTTTCCGTGTCGATGAGTCTGTCATGGTTACTCCGGCCACTGCTTCTATACTGAAACTATATCTTCGCGCTCCGGAGAACGTTTGATGTGGAATGTGGTGGGGAACGGTGGTGTTGGAATGTGGTGGATAACGTTTGATGTGGAATGATCCAGAGAACGGTTACGTGAGATATGGAGGAGAACTTTGACGTGGAATGCTCCAGAGAACGGTTACGTGAGATATGGTGGATTACTTTGATGTGGAATGCCCAGTGAACGGTGACGTGGAATATGGTGGAGAACGGTGATGTTGGGGCGCAACGCGTAATCCTCTGATTATCAATGGTTAAGCCACTTTCAGAGTTGGTGTTTTTGCAACTCTGAAAGTGGTTATTTCGCTGAGCATCAACGCTTTACGCGCTGCGCCTAATGTATCGTCCTGAAAAAAGTTTACCGAAATTTAACAACAAGTAGTTAGGACAAAAGTAGAACAACCTGCATTTGCACGAATAGTATAAAACATTGACACATAGCGCATTAGCAATTAGAATCAAAGCCAGGTTGCATGAAAAAATGGGTAACCTGGCTTTCATAAACTCCTGCAATCAATTGACAATCAGCAACATCCACAAAATGTCAATATGCAGGTTGTTCGAAAAATTCACAGCGACGTCACGCCAGTGATTAGGACAACCCTAGACAAAGCAAATAGGCCAGTCAGAAAGAGCGCCTCTAAAAGGCACGTGCAGCAGCAAGAAGCCCTCGTGAGGACCAGGCCCTCCTGCTTCGCAGGCAGCTCCCTCTAGTGCCGAACAAGGCATCATCAGATGCCGGGTCGGAGTCGGCGGGCCGGGAAAGCCGTGCGGCGATGGAAAGCCCGAAGGCCCTGATCGCTCCCTTGAAGGGTGGAGTTAATAAGTCGTCATCAGACGACCGGCCGGGTCCGTGTATTTGCGACAGCAAATACGTGGAGGACGCAAAGGCCGCGCGGAGCGTCAGGGTTTGGGACAGAGTCCCAATAAAACAACAAGGTTAGGGGGATTGAGATAAGCAAGTCCTCACGGGGGCAACCTTGCTGCCTGCCACATGTAGCGTGACCCGCAAACGACTAAATATCAAATATTTAGCCAAAATCAGAGTTGGTGTTTTCGCAACTCTGAAACCGCCTAAAACGCTGATATATAGTCGATTGCGCGCTGCGCCTAATGTGCCGCGCTCACCTCTCCTCCACCATTTTCACACTCTTATCTGCCACTCCACACTCCAACCAATCACTCATCACTCCCACCAGTCACTCCCACCTGCATCCCCATTAAGCCATCTGCACGCGCATCGCCAGTATCCTCACACTCGCATTGCAGCCCAGCCGTAACTGGGCATCGCGCCCTGGCTACAACTGGATTTCGTAGATATAAGGCATTCTGGCGAACGTCCTCTCGGATGTTTCCCAGTTCCAGCCTTTGAAAGCCTTTTCAATCGAACTGAACGGCGTTCCTGCGAATGCGGAAGTGGTGCCGCCGAATGATTCGAGCAGCATTTCCATCAATGTCTGAGGCTTCGGCAGGCAGTCCACGCTGTAGCTTTCACTCTCGTCGATGCCAGCTGCCGTGAGCGCATATCGGAACGCATCTGTCAATGTTCCGATTTCATCTACCAGGCCTATCTTGAGTGCATCGGAACCGGTCCATACACGTCCCTGAGCGATATTGTCCACTGCGTCTGTAGTCATATCTCTGCCCTCTGCCACATTTTTGAGGAAGGCATCGTATATATCATTGACAGACTTCTGCATATAGGCGGTCTCCTGAGCATTCAGCGGCCTTGTTAGCGAATACATGTCACTGTGCCTGTTCGAGCCAACAGAAGTTACATTGACATGGAAAATATCCTTGGCGGTCTTGCTGAAATCAGGAATCATGCTGAATACGCCGATAGAGCCTGTCAATGTGGACGGGTCGCTGAAGATTTTATCGCAACTGTTTGAAATCCAGTAACCTCCGGAAGCGGCGTAGTTGCCGTAAGAAGCGATTACCGGTTTCTCTTTCCTGAGCAGGTCGATCTCCTGCTTGATTTTCTCTGATGCAAGAACGCTTCCGCCAGGAGATGAAACCCTGAGCACTACGGCCTTGACAGAAGCGTCTTCCCTGACCTTTGAGATTATGGAGGCGAAACGGTCACCTGCCACCTGCTCCTTGGCATCGCCATCTACAATATTGCCGTCAGCAAAGATTATCGCCACCTTTGTCTTGGCTACTTTCTGAACTGAGGCATTGACCATAACGTAGTCGCTGAACGGAATCATCTTCAAGTCCGAAAAACTGGATTCTACAGCCAGGTCGGTAAGCTTGCACCTGAGCTCTTCTTTTGTAAGCAGCTCATCTACAAGGCCGTTGCTTCTGAAGTCTTCCGGTGTCGTCAATGTCAGGTTGTCAACGAGAGAATTCAATTTTTCTTCAGTGATGTCACGGCTGCTGCAGATTTCCGCGGAAAGATTGCCCCAGATGGAATTTATCATTTCCTGGTTCTGGAGCATGTTCTCCTCACTCGGACTGCTCTTGATGTACATCTCGCCGGCTGACTTGAATTTGCCGTGCCGGATCAGCTGGACATTGACCCCAAGCTTGTCAAGCAGGTCCTTCAGGAAAATGAGCTGAGTACCGACACCGGTCACCATGCTGGTGCCGCCGCAGTAATTGCCCATATAGACCTTGTCCGCAACGGACGCCAGATAGTAGGCGCCTGTGGTCGGGTTTTCGATATATGAAACTACGGCCTTGCCGCTTGCCCTGAAATCAGCAAGAGCCCTGCGGAGTTCTTCCATCTGGGCAATGCCTGACTGCAATCCTTCCGGACGCAGGAATATGTATTGTACGGCAGGATCAGCCGCTGCGGCCTTTATCGACTGCACGGCATCCCACAATCCTATTGTCTTGGTTTCATCGCCCTGCATCATGGCAATCGGATTTACGTCCTGCCCCTGCTCGGCAAGAATGATTTTACTCAAGTTCATGTCCAGTACCCCGGATCGCGGAATTACAGGAGTCTCGTTCCCCAATGACGCAAGTGCGCCCACGAAGCCGAAGAACAGGATAAATCCTACCACTCCCATTATGAACAGGCCGCATATTACGGCCAATGTCATTTTGACAAAATCTTTCATATTTATCAAAAATTTAGAATAATCAGTTTTGCTAATCTGTAGTAATCCCTATTGGCAATTCCTAATGCCGCGTCAGGATTACACATTACGCAAATGTACAAAAAATATATAGACGTGCATTTTTTTAATCATTACATATTTGTTAATTTTGCTGACTTAATTTTAGATTGCTATGGCACAGAAACCGTCTATACCTAAGGGGACAAGAGATTTCGGTCAGGAAGAAATGGCCGCGAGGAATTACATATTCGATACTATCCGTTCTGTTTACAGGACTTATGGATATGTCCAGATCGAGACTCCTGCCATGGAGAACCTTTCCACCCTTCTCGGAAAATATGGCGACGAGGGCGACAAATTGCTTTTCCGTATCCTTAACAGCGGTGATGCGTTCGGTCGCATTGACATTGAAAATTACAAGAACGAGGACGGTACGCTGAACAGCGGCAAGATTACTTCGGAAGTGTGCGAAAAGGGCTTGAGGTATGACTTGACGGTTCCTTTCGCGCGTTACGTGGTGCAGCATCAGAACGAGATCGCGTTCCCGTTCAGGCGTTTCCAGATACAGCCGGTATGGCGTGCGGACCGTCCGCAGAAAGGTCGCTACCGCGAGTTTTATCAATGCGATGCCGACGTTATCGGAAGCAAGTCGCAGCTGAACGAGCTTGAACTAGTGCAGATTGTGGACACCGTATTCACGAAATTCGGTATCAATGTCGCCATCAAGATCAATAACCGCAAGGTGCTCACCGGATTGGCAGAGATCTGTGGCTATCCGGACAAGGTTACCGACATTACGGTGGCCATTGACAAACTGGACAAGATCGGACTGGAGGCCGTGGAGGCGGAGATGATGGAGAAAGGTCTTGACGAGAAGGCAGTTGCAGTGATTGAGCCGATTCTGAAATTGGAAGGTACGACGGAGGAGAAGATCGCCGTAATGCGTGGCCTCATGGAAGGCAAATCAGCGTCCGGCATTGTTTCGGAGGAAGGTCTCAAGGGACTCGACGAACTTGCTGAGCTGTTCGGGTTCATTGCCAATGCAGGTGTAAGCCAGAAGGTGGAGATGGATCTCTCGCTTGCCCGTGGCCTGAACTATTATACTGGTGCGATTTTCGAGGTGAAGGCTCTTGATTATGCTATCGGAAGTATCTGTGGCGGAGGACGTTACGATAACCTTACCGGTATCTTCGGCCTGCCTGGAATGTCCGGTGTGGGCATATCTTTCGGCGCTGACCGTATCTATGACGTGCTGAAGGGCCTGGACAAATTCCCTAAGGGCCTGGCCGGTTCCGCTACTGTATTGTTCGCCAATATGGACGCTTCCGTGCTTCCTTATATTGTCCCTGTAGTCAGGACTTTACGTGAGGCAGGGGTGTCTTGCGAGATCTATCCGGACCAGACCAAGCTCAAGAAGCAGTTCGATTACGCGGAGAAGAAGGGGATTCCGTTCGTTTCCATCAATGGCGGTGACGAGGCTGCCGCCGGCAAGGTCAATGTCAAGAATCTTTCGACGGGAGAGCAGATGTCTTTCGCCAAAGAAGATGTCGATGCGCTCGTGACGTTCATTTGCAAGTAATTTTTTTGGGATTCATATAATTGCCGTTCCTTGGGAAACCTTGGTGCGGCAGTTGTCGTAAATACAGTTATGGAAAACAAGAATGTTTTTTGGGGCTATGTTGCGGGTATTGTAGCAGGTGTTACCTATGGCCTGAATCCGCTTTTCGCCAAGCCGCTTCTCGAGATGGGAGTATCAGTGGATACAATGCTGTCCATCAGATACTTGCTCGCAGTTGCGATTCTCGGAGCCTGGCTTCTGTTCAAGAAGGAATCCTTCAAAGTGAACAAGGCGCAGTTCCTCAAATTGTGCATACTCGGGGTGCTTTTCGGGCTCAGCAGTATGCTCTTGTTCGTGTCTTACAAATACATTCAGGCGGGTCTTGCCACGACCATAGTATTCCTTTATCCTGTCCTGGTAGCATTGATAATGGTATTTCTCAAGGTGTATCCGACATGGCAGGTCTGGCTGTCGATTCTGATGACCTTCGTGGGTGTCGTCATATTGTGCAAGCCGTCCGGCAGTCTTTCATTGAACATGACGGGACTCCTGTTGGCGGGAGCATCTGCGCTCTCCTATGCGCTGTATCTTGTGGTCGTGAACCGTAGCCGCAGACTTCGTACTGTGTCCAATCTGGTTCTGACCTTCTATGCGCTGCTTACCGGTTCCATGCTGTTCATTGTCCATAACACATTCAGCGGCGGCGGATTCCTAAGCGGCGTCCACGGCTGGTTCTGCTGGGCAAACCTTGCAGGTCTGGCGATATTCCCGACACTGGTCTCACTCCTGACACTGGCGATTGCGACCCGAGTGATCGGCGCCACCAAAACCTCAGTGCTCGGAGTCTTCGAGCCTGTAACAGCTATCGCCGTCGGCACCATATTCTTCGGCGAGTCGCTCACTGTCAATGTAATAGTCGGCGTGGCCATCACATTGGTCGCCGTGACCTTCATGGTCGTCACCGCCAAGAAATAGGCATCATAGTGATTTTGCCGAGCATGGGCCGTGAGTCCGGAGTCTTGCAGGGTAAGCCTCATGGATTCTTGGTAGCAGTCCGAGCCGACAGGTCGGAGTATCGTCGTGAAAGCCTCGTGGATTTTTGGTCGCAGTCTGAGACGACAGGTCGGAGTATGGTCGGGAATGCTTCGTGGATTCATGGTTGCAGTCCGAGCCGACAGGTCGGAGTATGGTCGGGAAAGCCTCGTGGATTCATGGTCGCAGTCTGAGTCGACAGGTCGGAATATGGTCGTGAAAGCCTCGTGGATTCATGGTCGCTGCCGGTCGCGTAAGGTGAAAATTGAAAATTATCGGAAAAAAGGTCAGCAAAAATTTGCAATATAAAAAATAATGCTTACCTTTGTAGTCCAATAACACCGCGGGGTAGAGCAGTTGGTAGCTCGTCGGGCTCATAACCCGGAGGCCGGAGGTTCGAGTCCTTCCCCCGCTACCAAGACGGACGTTGAGAAATCAGCGTCCGTATTTTCTTGTATTGCTACCGGAGATTGTAAATTGGTTTGTAATTTCAGAAAAGAGTTGTATCTTTGTAATGCATTATTTAGGTAGTGTATGACAAATAAGAGCAGGCATCCTTTCCCTAAAAGGGGTGTCTGTTTTTTTTAGGCTTACCGAGGGGGTACTTTGCGTAGAGGATATTGTTCGTTCAGTCATACATAAATATACCTAAATAATAATGCGAACAATTAACTTTCTTGCGATAGTCACCATTGAAGTGGAGATTATCAGGCTTGTCAAGGTACGTACGTATAAGCGTGTACGTAACGGCAAGATAGAGAAGGTAAGAAGCCACTATAGGGGATATTAGGGTGTCTCCCATGGAATAGTTGAATACCGGATGCCGTAAGGCTGATTTCTGCTTTACCCCTCGGTTTTTTATATGTTTTCCAATCATCACAGCGCGGATATCTCATAGGAGAAGTCTATAACTCGGGTGAAGTCATTGTGTTTCTTTCGGAAACTTGGCTAAAGCAGGTAAGGGAGGCTTAGGGAAAAACTTGAGAGGCGGCGGTAACTTGTCCGTGTAAAACGGTAACTTGTCCGTGATTTGCATGTCCGTGAGGAACGGTAACTTGTCCGTGACTCGCTTGTCTGTGTAAAACAGGAACTTGTCCGTGAGAAAACGTTTTAGCCCGGACAAGTTGTATTTTGAACTTACTTGTCCGTGAGAAGGCGGGGTTCTACGGACAAAATCTGTCCGAAGGGTAAACTATTATCAGGATTAACACTACGAGATTCCGGTGATATTTTTTTGGATACGGGTAAAATCTGGCGAAAATCCAAATAGGATCACAGGAAAAAAACGCAGGAACTTTAAGCGAAAAATGCAGGAACTTTAAGCGAAGTTTCAAGGAGTAAAAAAACATCAATTGGCCTTCTGTGCGGCTGAGTGGCAGTTTTGCCCTTAAAATTTTAAGAGGACTTTAAGTGAAAAACGCAGGAACTTCGCAGGAAATCTACACGAACTTTACATAGCCAGCCAGTACGTTCAGCTTTTCCAAGGCCGTATTCGCACACGCGAATCCAATGACGTGAGCAAAAGGAGTGTTTTTGCCCCCGTGGCTTGAAGTACCTTCGGACAACTTGCCGAAAACGAAAAGAGGCTGACCCAAAAGGTCAGCTTCTTTTTTTTATA
>ULWC01018664.1_pt1 | contig 30923 bp, 24 predicted proteins | sample 1959931 | NCBI WGS metagenome assembly ULWC01 (sample SAMEA4835801, study PRJEB28245) | human gut metagenome | biome: gut microbiome; material: fecal sample | place: Denmark | collected 2008
TTTCTGACGGCTACGTGGCATTCCGCCTGGACAAACTGCCTGATACTGAGGGCAAGACAGTGAAGCTCAGAGTGAGATTTACCGCTTCTTCAGGCGAAACCAAAATCGCGACATTCGACTACAAGACGAGGAAATAGAGCATTGTCGAGTAGCATTGTCCCGCAAAAGTAATTGATGGCAAAGGAATTGCAGCGGTGGCAGTCATGAAGTTCAATTTAGGTACAAGCAGCGAAAAGAGACTTGTCAATGATATCCGGAAAAGGGACAATGCGGCTATAAAAAAGCTGTATGACACTTGGTCCGGATACCTTTTCGCGTTGTGCCGGAGGTATATCTCGGACAAGGACATTGCCGAGGATATCCTGCAGGAGAGTTTCATGAAGATAATTTCTTCCGTAGGCAGTTTCGAGTGGAAAGGGGAGGGCTCCCTTAAGGCGTGGATGAGCCGGATTACGGTCAATGAGGCTCTGCAATATCTGCGCAAGCAGAAGAAATGCAGCTTCGTGGAATACACCGACAATCTTCCTGATACGGATGACGCTCCGGACCCGGATGTGAGCCGGATTCCGCAACAGGTCATAATGGACAAGATCCGGGGGCTTTCGGACGGTTACAGGACCATATTCAACCTTTATGTGTTTGAGGGGAAATCTCATAAGGAAATAGCTGATATGCTGGGTATTACGGAGAGTACTTCGGCGTCCCAGTATCATCGGGCGAGGAAAATTCTCGCAAAGGAACTCAACGAATACATGAAGCGTGAATCATAAGAATCATAAGATGGTATGAAACAGGATTGGACAGATACATTGAAACAGAAGATGGCGGGCTACGAAGAGCGGCCGTCGGATGAATTGTGGGCTGCGCTGAGCGAAAAGGCTGGACTGCAGGAAAGCCGCAGGAAGGTCATCCCTGTCTGGTTCTGGGGGCTCTCCGCCGCCGCTGCGCTGATGGCGGGAATCTTTGTTGTTACTAAGGTCAATGACAAGAGTGTCAATGCTTTAGGTGGCATTACCGCGGATGTGGCAGTGTCTGAATCTGTAGTGGCAGATGTGGCGGTCGGAAGAAAGCAAGAGGCTGCGAAGGTCGGGATAAAGCAGGAGGTGAAGGCCAGAAAAGCCGAGTCGTCACTGATAGCGGAAGCTGTTCCGGTCGAGAGCAGAGTTGGCGCAGGTGTGGTCGAGGACTCGGCGGAAAGTGCGGATACTTCCATACTGGAGAACCAAGATGTCGATGCTGTTCCGGTCGAGAGCAGCGTAAGCGCTGTAGCTGAGGATGTTACATCAGTGAATACAGAAGAACAAGCAGCGATGTCCTGGGACGAATATCTGAAGGAAACACCATCAGAAAAAGCCAGGGCGAGGCGCTCAGGCGGATTTTCAGCAGGAATAGTGGCGGGCGGCGCAGTCGGAGGAAATACATCTGGAAGCAAACCTACAGCCATGGTCATGGGGGCAAATCCGTTGGCCGCAGGCGTGACCAAAACCGACTGGATAGACAAGGACTCCAAAGCCTCGGCCATCGTTTACAATCAGCCGGAAGTCCAGGAGGAATACTCTCATAAAATCCCTGTAAAAGTCGGATTGACAGCGAGATACAATATTACCGGCAGACTCGGGGTAGAAACGGGATTGACTTATTCCATCCTCTCCTCCTCAGTCAAGATAGGCAATAGCGAAACCGGAAAAAACTGGAGCTCAGGCAGCCAGACCCTCCATTACCTCGGCATTCCGCTGAACATTTCCTTCAACATCCTGAATTCCCGTTATGTCAATATCTATGTCACAGGCGGCGGCATGATGGAAAAATCCATTTCCGGCAGCATCAAGACAGACGAGTACGTGGACGGGAAATTCGACAGGACATTGACGACAAATATATCGCCCAAAGGTCTGCAGTGGTCGGTCAATGCCGCAGCAGGCGTTCAGGCGAATATTCTTCCGCAACTCGGCTTCTTCGTGGAGCCCGGAGTAAGCCATCATTTCAAGAACGGCTCCCGAGTCCGCTCGATCTACACGGACAAACCCACCGATTTCTCATTGGGCTTCGGACTGCGCTATTCATTCGGAAAATAAAATATGGGGCTTTGTCGGTGAACGATAAAGCCCCATAATTGTCTGTTATCCAGTTTAGAAGGAGAATGACACGCCTACGCCCGCCACGATGCTGGTGCGGTAGAAATCATCCTGTCCTGTGATTGCAAGATTCTCCGGAGTCAGTTTTCCGGTGATTTCCGGTGAAAGCGGCAACTGTGATACAACAGGAGCGAGCTTTCTGTAGATCAGCTCCCCGTTTGCTCCGTAATCCTTCTGCTCCTTGGTGAAGTGCAGGAAGAATGTCTTATACACACCGAGGTCGATATTGATCCGGCTGTTTACGTGGAACTGCGCTCCAATACCGCCGGAAATCGAACTTGTCGAGTAGCTCATGTCCGAGATGAAACGTGCGTCATTGCCGAATCCGAAGGTGTTGCTGTTGGCGCCGATGCTGAGAGTCAGCAGCTTGCATACATCATACTCCATACCGCCGAGAATCTCGAATGAGTTGTGCTTCAGATAGTTTTGCTTGTCATTGAGACCGGTTTCATTGTTGTACTGCTTGGACTGCTTGTCGAAATAGTAGTTGAAACCGAGAGCCACTCTGAAATTCGGTTTTACGGAATACTGTGCACCGAGGTTAAGGTTGCTCGGAATGTCCGCGGCGATCTGTTTGCCGTCATCGAACTGCGAAATTCCTGTGCTGTTCTCTTTAGTGGTATTGTTCAGACGTACCTTGGTGTTGAACTCGTAACGTGCTGAAAAATTGAACTTTCCTGTCTTGTAATCCACGGAAATGATAGGGGTCCAGGCGATGTCTTTCTGATGCGCGTCCAGGGCCTTGTCACTTACGAGTTGTGATGCCATAGGAGCGATCTGGTCAGCCGGCACCTTGCCTCCTGTCAATGAAGAGATGGCGCTTGCCAGAACTGCGGCTGCAGGCATCATCTGTCCGCCGGCAGGCTGAAGACGGATGTTCTTGAGGCTGCCCACATAGTAGTTGGAAAGGTAATTCATTCTGACACCGGCAGATACGCTCCAGTTTTTGTTGATTCTGTAACCGAAGTTGAGCTGTCCGGCGAAGTTGTACTGCTCTCCGGTAAGATTGATGTCAGCGTCGTATGCAGTTACGGCAGTGGCGCCTGCCAGGGTGTTGATCAATGCAGGTATCATTGCCACAGGTGCTTCAAAAGAGCCGAGTCCCTGGTCATATTTTGCCTTTCCGCCTCCGGAAATCACTCCGAAATGGAATGAGCCGAACCAGTTGTTGTGCTTATAGACGAGGTCCAGATGTGGCAGCGCAGGCACAAATGACTTTCCGGTATATTTCTTATAGCCTCTTCCTTTATTGTCAATGCCATATTTAAGCGGCTCGTAAGTGGATGTGGTATATCTTCTCTGAAGAGCGGTCTGCACATCCAGTGCAATGTGCCAGCCGTTTTCCATGAAACCGATACCGGCAGGGTTGAAATAAGCGCCCTGTACGCCTATGACTGCATTCTGGGCAGGGTTCCTCAGATATGCTACATTCTGGTTCGAATTTGTGACGTAGCCTCCGGCATAAGCGGAAACGGCAGCGATGCCAAGTGCTACGGTCAGGATTAGTTTCTTGTACATTTTGTCGAATTTTTTGGTAAAAACGGCGACAAATTTAAATCAATGCACCAAAAATATAAAGAAATTCGACCAAAAGGCAAAAGATAACGTTTTGGTAACTCCCGCGTTTTCCTTATCGGCAAAAATATTATTGCTATCTTCGCAATTCAGTAACATGAAAATAATAAGTTCCTCAGATTAAGAGAAGATTTTCGAGAACTGCTCAAAACTGATAATATTGATATATAATATGAAACTGAAACCGACATTGGCCTTTATGGCTCTTGCTTTGGCGAGTCTCTCATGCTGCAAGAGCAGCATTGATTATGTGGAATCCCCTGTGGATTATGTGAGTACGCTGGTGGGAACGGAATCCACCTATGAACTTTCTGCAGGAAACACGTATCCTGCAGTGGCAATGCCGTGGGGAATGAACTTCTGGACGCCTCAGACCGGGAAAAACGGCGACGGCTGGACCTATAAATATACTGCCACGAAGATGCGCGGCCTGAAGCAGATCCATCAGCCGAGCCCTTGGATCAATGATTATGGTGCATTCTCTATAATGCCTGTTACTACCGGGCCGGTTTTTGACGAGAATGAACGTGAAAGCTGGTTCTCCCACAAGTCGGAGGTGGCGACGCCTTATTATTATAAGGTGTATCTCGCTGAGCATGACGTGGTTGCCGAGATTTCGCCTACCGAGCGTGCAGCAGCGGTCCGCCTCACATATCCGGAAAAAGAAATGTCCTATCTGGTGGTGGACGGCTACGCAGGCGGCTCATTCGTTAAGGTCATACCGGAGGAGAACAAGATCGTGGGATATGTCACCAATAACCACGGAGGAGTGCCTGCCAATTTCAGAAACTGGTTCGTAATCGTTTCCGATACGCCTTTTGAGTTGACGCAAGTCATTGACGGAAATAAAGTTACTGGAAAGAATGAAGTCGAGGCGGATCATGCTTTGGCATTGGTAGGCTTCAAGACTGGCAGAGGCCAGCAGGTGAATCTCCGCGTGGCATCGTCGTTCATCAGCATTGACCAGGCTCAGATCAATCTGCGCGAAATCGACGGCCGCTCCTTCGACGAGGTGAAGACCGCGTGCCGCGACAGCTGGAATTCCGCACTCGGACGCATCTCGGTCAGCGACAGCAACATTGACCATCTCCGCACATTCTATTCTTGCCTGTACCGGTCTCTGCTGTTCCCGCGCGACCTTTCTGAGGTCAATGCAGAGGGTACAAGGGTGCATTACAGCCCGTACAACGGTGAGGTGCTCCCAGGATATATGACGACGGATACCGGTTTCTGGGATACTTTCAGAAGCCTTTTCCCGCTGATGAATCTCGTCTATCCGGAGCAGAGCGTGAAGGTGCAGGAGGGTCTTGTCAATGCTTATCTGGAGAGCGGATTCCTGCCTGAGTGGGCGAGCCCTGGACATCGCGGCTGTATGGTGGGCAACAATTCGGCTTCTGTGGTGGCTGATGCCTACATCGACGGTATCCGTGGATATGATGTGGAGAAACTGTGGGAAGCCGTGACTTCAGGCGCTCACAAAGTGCATCCTGAGGTGAGCTCTACGGGACGCCTTGGCTGGGAATACTACGACCGTCTCGGCTATGTGCCTTGCAATGTCGGAATCAATGAGAATGCTGCCCGGACTCTGGAGTATGCCTACAACGACTGGTGTATCTGGCAGTTGGGCAAGCAGTTGGGCAAGTCAGACGAAGAACTTGAGCCGTATCGCAAGGCGGCATTGAACTATAAGAATCTGTTCAATTCGAAGTACAACCTGATGGTGGGCCGTAACGAGGACGGCACGTTTTCGGAGCCGTTCAGCCCGCTCAAATGGGGTGGAGATTTCACGGAAGGCAACAGTCTGCACTATACGTGGTCCGTATTTCACGATGTGCAGGGGCTAATCGACCTGATGGGCGGCGATGAGAATTTCGGACATATGATGGATTCGGTTTTCAATATCCCGCCAATCTTCGATGACAGTTATTACGGTTTCCCGATTCACGAAATCAGGGAAATGCAGGTGATGAATATGGGCAATTATGCGCACGGCAACCAGCCTATCCAGCATTTCATATATCTGTATGACTGGTGCGGTCAGGCATGGAAGGCCCAGGCCCGCGTGCGTGAAGTGATGGAGAAATTCTACACCGCAGCGCCTGACGGGTATTGCGGCGATGAGGACAATGGCCAGACTTCTGCCTGGTATGTGTTCTCGGCGATGGGATTCTATCCTGTCTGCCCGGCGTCCGGCCAATTCGCTGTCGGCACTCCGCTGTTCAAGAGCATGAAGGTTACTCGCCCTGACGGTAAAGTGTTCATTGTCAATGCTCCGGATAATTCTTCCGAGAATTTCTATGTCAGGTCAATGAAGGTGAACGGCAAGAGCGCGGACCGTACGTTCCTGACTTTCGACGAACTTTCAGCTGGAGCGGTTATAGACTTTTCAATGTCGTCCGAGCCTGACAAGTCACGTTGCACTTCATCGGAGTCACGCCCGTATTCGTTCAGCCGACAATAGTGAGTCTGCTTGAGCCGGTGTTAAAAATAGTATGATAATTATATAGGAGAGACAGAACAATGAGGCTTGTAATTCAGAGAGTCAGGGAAGCGTCAGTCACCATTGACGGAGAAGTGGTCAGCTCTATCGGAGCGGGACTGTTCATCCTTGTCGGGGTGGAAACCGGTGATACTGAGGCTGATATGGAGTGGCTTGTGTCGAAGACTGCGGCAATGCGGATTTTCGATGACGAGAACGGTGTTATGAACAGAAGCGTGGTGGATGTGGATGGTGAACTTCTGGCGGTTTCGCAGTTTACGCTGACTGCCTCCACGAAAAAGGGCAACCGTCCCTCCTATATCCGGGCAGCTGCCCATGAACTTGCGGTTCCGCTCTACGAAAAGTACTGCAAACGCCTTTCCGAGGTCGCAGGAAGACCTGTCCTGAAGGGTGTGTTCGGTGCAGACATGAAGTGTGCCCTCGTCAATGACGGCCCTGTCACAATCATCATCGACTCCAAAATCCGTGAGTGACTTCACGCAAATGTACTTTCAGTAAGCGTTAATTAAACCTCTAATAAATAATTAATTATGGGAAACGGAAAATTATTGCAGGTCCTGACCTTGTTATTGTGCCTCAGTTTTGGATATTTCACGTTCAAGAACTACGATGATGTCAAGGAACTCCGGAATGAGAACGCATTCTTGCGTGACACCATCGACTCTCTACTCTGCCAGCCGGCCACGGCCAGCATAAAGGAGGGCGTTGGCAAGCCGGAAGAGAAGTCTGAGAGGAATATTGCTGCTGACAAATCCGAGAAAAAGTCGATTGCAAAGTCGTCTGCCTCGATGTCGTCTGCCTCGAAGTCGTCTGCCTCGAAACCGGCTGAAAAGCCTGTTACAGCTAAACAGGAAACGAAGTCTGCTGCTGCCCAACCGGATGAGAAACCGGCACCTACAGGAGTGGTGTCGTTTATAAATGAACTCGTCGGTGACGCGCAGGAAGAATATCGTGCAGCGAAGAAGGCCAATCAAAACGCACCTAAAAAGGCGGTGGTTCCAAGACTCAAGGTGAAGTCTTCCTATCGTATGGAGGACAGATACAGTTACGGGGTAGATGATCCCCAAGAACTTGGAAACGCTGAGGGAATTGTCAAACTTGACATCACAATAGACATTTACGGCCAAGTAAAGTCTGCAAAACTGAACTCTGCCTCCACAATCACAGATGAAGAGGTAATCGAAGCCTGCAAAAAAGCAGCGCTGAAGACAATGTTCAATCTCAACTCTGATGCCCCTAAGCTTCAGCAGGGAACCATCACTTACACATTCTACCGGTAGTTCACCAGACAATTAGGTTGACTAGAACAAGTCATTCTTCATTGATGTTGTTGGCCGAACTGCGGCAAGAGCCCGCTCTGCTCAGGGTGCTTCGCAATTCGCCGCGATCTATGCCGCTGTCCGGCTTACACAATCATAGTGATGCTCGCCTTGTACGCCTCACGAAAACAAGTTGAGTTACAGCGCGCCTGTGCCTGTGGAGATCCCGAGATTCACGGGGGCAAATCAAGCTTTTTCGTACACGTCGTTTGATTCACGTGTGCAAATCAAGCCTTTTTGCCCCCGTCGTCCTTTAGATTGTTCTTCACGGGTGCAGATCGTGGACTTTTGCCCCCGTCGTTCTTTATTCCGCCATTACTTTGTCCACATGCCGGCTCCGTCCCAGTAGTCTTTGAACTCTATGGTCTTGACGGTCTTCTTCGAGGTGAATACATGTTTTCTTACAGGGGTGTACCATTCGGCTTTCACATATACTGTCTTGCCGGTATATCTGTCCACGATAGGCAGGAATTCCCACATGCCGCCGATGCGCGGACCTGTAACCCACACTCTTTCACCCGGAGCGTAAGTCTGGAATGTCGAATAGCCTTCGGACGGGCCTGTGTAAACGCTACCTTTAAAGTCGCGTCCGGCTCCTTCTCCCCATGCTCTAACCTGATACCAGCCGAGCTGATGTGCATGTGTGCATTTTTCTGCCACGTCGATAGCTTGTTCGATGGAGCAGATTTCCTTAGGGCAGATGGTTGTGGCCGTCTTGCCTTTAATCAGTCCCAGTGCCTCCATGAAGCTCATTGCCTCTTCTGCGGCAGGGCTGATGTCTTTCTTGTCAATGTATTTGTCCAGTCCATTATCGAATTCAGTGTAGGCGTAGATGCCCTGGTTTTCGATGTAACGCAATGATTTGTAGAGGATTGCAGCTATATCCTGACGGGTGGCATTGGAATTGACGGATACAGATGCTGACGGGATGCAGTCGATTCCGAGGACGGCGCATTTCGCCGCGAACTTGTCGCCGGTCTGTTTCTTGCCGAGTTTGATTTCGTGTCCGATGAGTTCCTCTGCCAGACGGATTGCGAGCGATCTCACCTGAAGCAATGTCGCCTGTGCGGTGTAGTCGTTTCCGAGAATCATGTCGTCCAGGAGATTGTCGCACAATGCGAAGTTTACGGAACTCTGGAACGCGGTGCTCATCTTGGCGTCTGACTTGTATGGCAGGATGAACGTTCCCGGTTGCGTGGTCGTGGTAAGTCTTGCCTCAGTTTCGAAACCTTCTGCCTGCTCAGCCATGGCCTTCCTGAAGTCTTCATAACCCATTTCATTTCCGGTCGCTTTCCATGCAACTTTCGTAAAGTGCTTCTGGTCATATCCTTCTGACATGCCGCACCAGATGCAGCTGTACCACCATACGTGCTGTCCGGCGGAGTTTTTGCCTATATATGCCTGGTCATTGGCCAGAGGCTGTTCGAATATGTGCAGCGGGTAATCGAAGTCGGTATATTTTATCTCGAAGGTATGAGCAGGGTTATGCTCGCATTTTCCGCAGTATTTGCATGAATAATAGTACGACGTGAAATTCTTGCATGAATAATCCTTGTAAATGTTGTCAGGGGAAGCTACTTTTTCCGTGAAGACATGATGCGTGCAGAAAGGTTTTGCGGCATCGGCTCCGGCTTTTTGGGCGGAAAAGACGTCACCCTGATATGTCTTTATCGTGAACAATATAGGGTATGACCAAGTTCTCCAGGAAACCATTTTCATTACATTGTCGGCTTCTGATTGCGGAATGAATATCGTCGCCCTTTTATTCTGGCACAAGTAGCTGTGATACGGATGGTAGATACTTGTTGAAAAATCCCTGTCACCCTGATAGGCACTACAGATGGTCCTGATGAACTCCAGAGCGTCCACTTTCTGGCTCAGCCATACTTCGCGGATATTGTAAGTTCCTTGTATGGAGTTGTTTACATCGCCTGCTACGCAACTTTGGATGAATTCGCTGTCAGTATCTACTATTATTCTGGTCACGCGCATGGTATTTTGTCCCTTGAATTCTCCCGAGTCATTGGCAAAGAATCGTGGATCATACGAATCGTTGATGACAATCAGCGGCCAAGGATTGATATCTGGGCTGAGGGCATTGGCCTCATCGATGGAGTAGGCCTTGCGGGATCTGCGGTAAGAGTCTTTGTTCAGTTCATAATCTGATATCATATTCAGCGCGGCTTCTCTGTCAGATCCGGCCCCGCCTTCTCCTACGAAAACCCTCGTCTCTATATCTATGAAATATGGGGCGCTTGGCTTTACTTTCGCCTCTTTTCCATTGACGGTAATCTTGATCCTGCTGCCGTCGATGCCATAGTCATTATTTTTGAAATAATAATCTGTCTGGTATTTTCCGCTCGGATTTATCATCACCTTGAATACGGCTTTATACTCGAATCCGCTCTTGAACAGCATCTCGCCGCTGTCTTTCTCCACGAAATCGCCGATATAATCCGCTTCCATAAGCTGGATATCTCCGGTAGGTGCAAGGTCGCCATATTCGGTGGTCGCCGAAGTCGGCTGCACCTCACGCGCGTCCCAAAGGTCCGTTCCCGGTTTCGGGACAGGAATGACAAGGTCAATGCTTTTGATTTTCGGTTTGTCTTGGGCCAATGTCGTCAGCGGCAGTAAGATGGCCGCCATTGACAACATTGTCATAATCACATATTTAGCTGTATCTTTCATGGTCATGAGGATTCGTTTTTATTCGGTATCTACGAATTCAAGTCCTGCGGGATATACATACTGGTTGTTCTCCCATTTGACCTGCATGTAAGGACAGGTCATCATGTCCGGGTAAATTTCCATAAGGAAGTCATCCTTCAGTTTGGAATTCAATTTCAAGTTCTTGAGGCTCTTGCAATTGTCGAATGTGAATTCTCCGATTTCCAATACGTGGGAAAGGTCGAGGGAAACCACACCGCTGTCGGAAAATACGTGACTGCCGACTTTGGTTACACTGGCAGGAATATTTATGGTAGTGAGTTTCGTGCAGTTCTCGAATGTTCCGTCTTTGATTTCCGTAAGGTTCTCAGGCAGAGTCACGCTCGTGAGATTTGTACAGCCGCTGAACATCTCATAACTTGTAAGTCCCACATACCGGGGAAGTTTGATGGTCTGAAGGCTGGTGCAGTTCTGGAAACATCCATGCAGTTCATCTATCTTGTCGCTCTCGAAAACGACTTTCTTCAGATTCTTGCAACCATAAAAAGCTGAACCCTGAATGATTTTCACCGATGCCGGAATCACTATCTCGCTGATGTCGGTCTCCCTGAGTGCGGCGTTCGATATTTCTGTCAATGTTGACGGCAGTTTGATGGATTTTATGGGTTTACCCCAGAAAATATCACCGCGCATTTCCGTGACAGGGATTCTCTTGCCTTTGTAGTTGATATAGTCGGGCATGACGATGTCCTTGCCTGCGACGGCGGTGTTCACGGCCTCGGATGCGAAGGCGAAACCCTTACTTGCGTGGACTATGTAGATGATGCCGCCGATGTCAACGGTTGCTCCGGAAGCGTTCTCACTTACGATGGTTCCGCTCTGGCTTGTTCCTGAAGTGGAGATGCTTTGTTTTACAGGTTTCGGATCCCATTTGGTCATAGTTACCTTGGTAGCGTTCTCATATCCGCCATGTTTCTGGAAATACTCTTTCGTCTCGTCATTGATGAGCCCTTTGACGGTGAAAAACGGGGATATTGAGCTCTTTATGAGAGTCTTATACTTATCGCCCTCGAGAATGGACGCGATCTTGTCGTGCAATCCGTTTATTACCCATTGAGGAGATTCGCTGCCGTACTCGCTTCTGGCTTCTGCCATCAATTCTACAAGTTTGTTCAACTCGTTGGCACGTGCATAGAGTTCTCCTTCTACATTTTCATATCGTGCATGTGCCGGAGTAAGAGTCTTGAAATATCCGTTCTTGAAGCAGTCATCCAGCAGGAGGAACTCATCCACCAGACTCTTATTGTTCAGGTTGAAGATGTTCGGCTGTTTTTCGGACCAGTTCACCTGGGCGTCAGGGCTCTGAGGCGGCATGCTTGGTTTTACCGTAAGTGTTCCGTATGCTGCCTCTACAGGATAGCCGAGCGGAGCGAAAAGTGCAGTATGTTCATTTGGAAGTTTTACTGTAGGTGCCTCATCTTCCATTTCAGGAACATTTCCCATCATTGCATCGTACTGCTTCTGAAGTGCCTTGTCCTTGTCGGAAGTCTTGCTTGCGGCAGGCTTTTGTGTGGTCGGCTTGCTGGTAGTCGGTTTGCTGGTAGTTGGCTTGCTGCCGGTCGTCTGGTTCTTGACAGACTGGGTCGTCTTTACGATTTGTTTGCCGATTTTGTCTCCGAGACTTTTGAGACCGTCTTTAAATGACTGGGCATCAGCACTTGGCATGCTAACGAGAAATGCCGTGCATAGGATAAGAATGTTTCTGGTTTTCATTTGTAATGATTATCAATCTTCTAAGTTTACCAACGAATCCCCAAATCTACGAAAAAAATCGGAACTGCTCTACTATAACGATGAAAATCTGATGTTTGCCAGTCTTGCATCGAACAGAAGACAAACGGCATTCAGGCTGCGGGCGGATTTACTTGCCAGATTGGATGCGGTCTTTGATGAACCAAATGACGAAACTTTGGCCGCTATGAAAGAAGCCGATAACCTCACCAAGGTTGATATGTCAAATTACGAACCGTTCTTAAAATCACTTGAATAAAAGAGATTCTGAAAACAGTATGGGCTCTTTTTTTTATTCCACGAGCCATTATAACATAATGCAATATTTTGCCTATATTTGAGGCCGTATCAAGAAAGAATGCAATGGCTGATGTGCAGAAGAACGTGATAGTCCGTTTCCGAGATGGGGATCGAGTGGCCTTTGAGGCGCTTTACCAGAGGTATTGGCGTAAAGTGCTTTCTTTCACGCGACTGTACATCAAGGACTCTTATGAACAAGAAGAAGTCGTGCAGCAGGTGTTCATCAGACTATGGGAGAACCGGACAAAGGTCGATGCTGGCAAAGACTTTGACGGATTCCTTTTCATTGTCACACGCAATCTCATATTCAACCGTGCGCGGCATTCCTTTACTGCCGAATCGCTTGCTGACTTCATCGACGGAGCCGGCCCGGAGTTTTATCATGACATAGAGGGAGGTATTGATGCCGGATTTCTTCGTGAGGCCGTTGATCGACTTGTCACGGAATTGCCGCCGAGGCAGAGAGAGGCCTTTGTTCTAAGCCGGCGTGACGGAATGTCCATAAGGGAGATTGCCGGAGTTATGGGAATAACAGAGAAGGGCGTGCAACGCAATATAAACCTCGCCCTAAAGTTTCTTAAGACTAACCTGCCTCTCTTCCTCTTATTCATAAATCTTTAATTTTTTTCTTGAAAACTGCTGTTCCGATGTGGTGCAGCACTTTCTTTTTGTGTATTTATGTCTGTTTAGAACATCTGTATCAACTTCTTGATAGACATAATATGGATTTCGACGAATACACAAGAAAGCAATGGAATTCCGCTACTGTGGAAAACTCTGTTGACGAGGCTATCGGCAAGCGGGTGTGGAAGAATATTGACAGGCGTCTATTCCGTTACCGGACAATATGGAAATGGCTTGCCGGTGCTATGGCGACGGCAGCCTGTCTCACTGCCTTTGGAATGTTCCTCTGGTCGGACAGAGATGCCGCGCAGAAAGAACTTGTCCCACAGCAGATTGTCTATTTGGCTGAGGCGAACGACTGTCTGGAGCTTCCTGACGGCTCACGTGTCTGGCTTGATGCCGGCAGTTCTGTCACCTATCCGGAGGATATGACGAATTCTCGCGTTGTCTCACTCTCCGGAAATGCTGTATTTGATGTGACTAAGAAGGAAAGTGGACAGAACTACATCGTCAAGTTGTACGATTCTTACATCGAAGTGAAGGGCACCTCATTCTCCGTGAACTGGAGTGGGGACGACATCGTTTATGTTACGCTTTATTCTGGTGCCGTTGATTTCGTCGCTGAGACAACCGGGCAGAAAGTCTCTCTCACTCCGTCAAACCGTCTTGCCTTCAGTCCGGCGGCTTCTACAATCAGCATGGCACCGTTTTTCAATGGAATTTCATGGAAAGACGGAAACTATATCATAGAGAACGCATCGCTTGGAGACATTGTCGAATTTATCCGCTGGAACTGGTCAATTAATGTCACAACGGGACCATCAATCGGGAACGGGCAGCGGGTGAACGGCAAAATAATGCACTCAGAGACACCGGGAAGTGTGCTGGACAAACTCTGTTTCATGCTCGATCTTGATTATGACAAGAGCGGGGATAACTACCTGATTCATAAATAATCCAATATATTATTACTGATAACCTCAAAATTATGACAGTAAAATCAAACCATATCCGCGTCCTCAGGGCGCTGGCTGTTGCCATTCTATCGTTTGCCTCGTGCCTTGTGACAGCGGCACAGGTGAGTCTGCGAGGACAAATGACGGTGGAACAGGCAATCTTACAGATTCAGAAGGAGACTGACTATTCTTTCTTTTACAATTCTACTGACCTTGCAGGAATTGGAAGCCGGAATATTAATGTCTCCGGAGCGATAGAGACGGTTCTTGAAAGTCTCTTTACTGGAACAGCAATCACATGGCGTGTCCAGGACAAGGAAATCGTGCTCAAGAAAAATTTCGGCGAGCAGAAGAAAGACGATGACAAACGCTCGGTGAAGGGAATTGTTATTGATGAAGTGGACAGGACGCCGCTCATCGGGGCAACGGTTCTTGTCAAGGGCTCCGAAAATGTCGCAATCACGGACATTGACGGAAAGTTCACTATTGACGGCTGTGACAACCGCACGGTCCTTGACGTTTCGTATGTCGGTTATCAGCCACGCGAATTCCGTGTCGGAAACCTCGGAGAGCTTGAGATTACTCTTACTTCAGCCAATGAACTTGAAGGAGTCATAGTCGTTGGCGCCGGAACGCAGAAGAAGGTCTCCGTGACAGGTTCAATCGTCGCTATAAAGGGTGATGCTCTCAAGGCACCGTCCTCCTCCTTGACCAACAACCTCGCGGGAAAACTCTCAGGAGTCATAGCCGTCACCAATAGTGGTGAACCTGGTTCTTCCTCGCAGTTCTACATACGTGGCATAAGCACATTCGGAGGTCGCTCCACGCCGCTAATCCTTCTCGACGGCGTGGAAATCTCGGCCGCAGACCTCGACAACCTGCCGGCCGAGTCGATTGAGAACTTCTCCATTCTCAAGGATGCTTCGGCCACGGCGATTTACGGCGCGAGGGGAGCGAATGGAGTCATGATAATCACGACAAAGTCTGGAAAGGAAAACACAAAGGCGAAGGTTAACGCTTCCGTCGAGCAATCTTTCCTCCAACCTGTGCGAGTGGTAGAATATGCCGATGGACCGACTTACATGAAAACCTACAATGAGGCGCTCTTGAGCCGAAATCAGTCGGCTACGCCTCGTTACAGCGAGGCGCAGATTGCCAACACCGCAAGCGGAATAAACCCGTATGTCTATCCGAATGTCGACTGGTATGACCTGATGTTCAAGAAGTTCACGATGAGCCAGAGGGCGAATGTCAACATTTCGGGCGGCGGTTCAGCGCTGACATATTACATGAGCCTTCAGATGAACCATGACGGTGGACTACTCAACACGCCGAAGGCATATTCCTATGACAACAACTACAACCGATGGGCATACACATTCCAGAACAATATCGGCTACAAGATTACGCAATATACGAAGATTGACCTGAGGATGAACGCGCAGATTTCAAACATGAAGTCTCCGAACGTCAACTCCAGTGACATTTTCTACCAGATTTTCAAGAATAACCCAGTGTCTTTCCCCGCGACTTTCCCTGCCGAGGAGGGAGACAAGCATATCCGTTTCGGCTCAGCGATAATGTCTGCGGGACGCTACTACACGAACCCGTATGCGCATATGCTCAATACCTATAGGGAAAATAGGGCCAACAAGCTGAACGTTTCCCTTAACCTCGACCAGAAGTTCGACTTCATCACCGAGGGACTCTCGCTCACGGCTCTCGTGAACTTCAACAACTACTCGCAGAACTATTTCACCCGGAGCCTCACCCCGTACTTCTATGCCGTCGATATGGCTAGCGTCTCGGAGGAGTTTCCTGAACAGTATAGTACGACAAAGCTTCAGGAGGGAACGGAGTACATCTCGCAATCGGACGTGACTCGCTATAGTGATAATGTATTCTACCTTGATGCGAGGCTCAACTATGCGCGCTCGTTCGGAAAACACAATGTGACGGCCATGGCGATGTACATGATGCGTCAGTACATCAGCTCCGTGCTTCCGCAGCGCAATCAGGGATTTTCCGGCCGTGCGACCTACGACTATGACAATCGTTACCTCGCCGAGTTTAACTTCGGCTACAATGGTACGGAGCGTCTGGAGGCGGGTAAGCGCTATGAATTCTTTCCGGCGATGTCGCTCGGATGGGTGGCGAGCAACGAGAAATTCTGGACTCCTATAATCGATGTCGTGAACTATTTCAAGCTGAGGTCGTCATATGGACTTGTCGGAAGCGACGAGACCGGGCTCTACGCCGGCGCGCCTCATTATCTCTATCTCAGTAATGTCAACATGTATGGTGGAGGAAACTTCGAGTCGGGTGTCACCGGAGGCTTAAGTCAGCAGGGCCCTATGGTGAACTCGTATCCGGTTTCCAATGCCAGCTGGGAGAGGGCGACCGAGTTTGACATCGGCGTGGACCTTCAGCTTTTCAAGCAGTTCAACTTCACATTCGACTGGTTCAGTAGCAAGCGCGACCGTATTCTTATGAAGAGGGCATCGTTCCCGTCGGTGCTCGGCTATCAGAACGCGATTCCTTGGGCGAACGTCGGAAAGGTCGATAATATGGGCTTCGAGTTCAGCGCAAATTGGACCAAACAGATAAACAAGGACTGGTTTATAGACGCGAGGGTTAATTGGACATATTCAAGAAACAAGTATGTCTATGTAGATGAACCGGACTATCCTTACGTTTGGCAGACACAGACTGGAAAGCCGCTTGACGCGATGAGGGGATATATCGCTGACGGGCTCTTCGAAAGCCAGGCGGAGATTGACGCGAGCCCGGACCAGAGCATCTTCGGCAGCACCATCATGCCTGGTGACATCCGCTACCGGGACATCAATGGTGATAACAAGATTACTGCCGAGGATCAGGTCATGCTCTCGCCTTACGGAAATATGCCGAGAATCCAGTATGGCTTCGGAATCAGCGTGCAGTGGAAGGATCTCGACGTGAATGTATTCTTCAACGGTTCCGCGAAGAGAAACATAATGCTCACAGGGATGTATCCATTCTGCGCGAACGATTCCAATGACAACAACCTGATGAAGTGGATTGCGGACAGTCACTGGAGTGAGGGCGCTGACAACTCAAATGTCCTCTATCCTCGTCTCGGAACGCTTTCTACTCAAATTTCCAACAATAACCAGCCGAGCAGTTGGTGGATGAGGAATGGTAGTTTCCTCCGCTTCAAGACTCTGGAGATAGGCTACAGGCTAAAGTGGTTTAGACTTTATTTCAGTGCAGATAATCTTGCCGTGTGGTCGAAGTTCAAGTATTGGGATCCTGAGCTCAGCTTCAATTCCTACCCGCTCCAGCGGACATTTAACATCGGCCTGCAGTTCAATTTGTAAAATCATAGTCATGAAAATCAATATAAGAAGAATATTGTCCGCGTTTGCGGTAATTGCCGTGGCTTCCTGCCGTTACCTTGATGTCGTTCCTCCGGAGCAGCCGGATCTCGATGACATGATGGTCGATGAAGCGACCACGACAAAGATGCTCTATTCCTGCTACTCCTATGCGCAGAATAATGCGAGCATGCAGCTTTCGTCAAACCTCGATATGCGTGCCGATGAATACGTAACCCCTCAGGAATGGGAAAACTACGGTTCAAGGGTACAGTGGGGTGCCATAACTCCGTCTTCCATAAACGGGGACAACGGATATGTTTGGAAAATATGGTATGACGGAATCGGCTACTGCAACCTTTTCCTCAAACTGATTGACGAACACAATCCACAGCTCAATCCGAACATGCGCGATCAGTTCATCTGTGAGGTCAAGTTCCTCAAGGCCTACTACCATCTGCGACTTCTTTCGCTCTTCGGGCCGATTCCGATTGTTGATAAGTTCATCGATTCGAATGCGCCTAAGTCAGAATTTCCGGGACGTTCGCATTTTGACTACTGCGTGAAGTATATTTGTGACCTGTTTGACGAGGCTGCGGAAGGGCTGCCTATAAGTTATGCAAACTCATCGTTTTACGGTCGCGCCACATCTGTCGCGTGTAAGGCTTTGAAGGCGAGGGCACTCGTACTTGCGGCATCTCCTCTGTGGAACGGAAGTTTTCCGGATAGGGCATGGAAGAATATCTCGTATGAGACTCCGGGCTACGGAAAGGAACTCGTGAGTCATGAGTTTGACAGGAAGAAATGGGAAAAGGCACGCGACGCCATGGCGGAGGCAGTCAAGGCTGCGGAGGCCGCTGGAGCGGAGTTGTTCTCGCTTGAGGATTCCGAGACTTTGCGCGAGAACCAGAAAATCGGTCTTCCGGTGATTCCGGGGCTTGGTTCGGACGCTGAGGCGGAGGCTTTTCGGAAGCAGGTAGTACTCATGAGATATGTGATGTGCTCCTCTCCGAATGATGGTAACAAAGAGACTGTCTGGGGATTTGTAGTGCAGGGCGGCACCGATGTCAACAGTACCTTTATGTCCTCTCTTCCTCATTGGGTGCTCAGAAACGATACTGGTGCTAATGTAGGTGGCTGGGGCGGACTCTCGCCGACACTCTACACCGTGGAGCATTTCTTCACTCAGAACGGCTTCCTTCCCGAAGACGATCCGTCTTTCTGGCCAGAATCGGAGTACCACACCTCCGCTGGGCTCACGAATCCTGACATAACGAAGATCAATGTCCGCCGCGAGCCGCGCTATTATGCCGCAATATCATTTGACGGGGACGAATATTCGACGAAGACTGCGGCAGGAAATCCGCTCTATTGTGAAATGAGGAACAACACGAAGACCGGTTATGACGCTGCCATCTGGGGCACGAGAAACTATGTCGTGACGGGCTGGCTCAACAAGAAGTGGGTTCATCCGAACTTCCAATATACCGGTACGGGCTGGAGCAACAACTACGCCTCCTGTAAAACTCCTTTCCCGATTGTCCGCCTTGCGGAGATGTATCTTTCGCTCGCTGAGTGCGAAGCGCAATGCGGCAACGAGGCTGAGGCCTTAGTTTATCTGAACAAGGTACGCAAACGCGCTGGCATAACCCCGTGGACTGAGGCTCTGCTTGCGGAGAAGGGCAAGACCGCGCTTCAAGCCGTGATGGACGAGCGCTTTGTCGAGTGCTACCTTGAGGGATACCGTTACTACGACCTGCGTCGCTATCTTCAGGGACGCGAGAGGCTTTCCTCCGGCAATTGGAAAGGACTCAATGCAGTCCAGACCTCCCCGTCCTTCGCCTCATTCAACGAAGTGGTTGATATAAGCCAGCCGTTCAGCTGGAACGACAGGATGCTCCTGCTGCCGGTCTCAAACAATGAGGTCTATTCCAATCCTAACATGGTCCAGGCTCCTGGATATTGATGAGAGAACATTGAAACGAATAACAGCGATGAAAAGAGTATTATTAGTAATCACCACATTATGCGCGCTGCTCCTCCTCTCCTGCAATGAGGACTACAAGCTCTTCCCAGACAAGTACAACCGCATCCTTTCGCTCAAGAACAGCGGTGTGAGGGAGCTGCGCAGCGGAAACACCGTCAAGGAATATAAGGACTCGATTCTTGTCCTCAAGGGCGGTGGCAACCCCGACAACGACGCATTCGCGAGGATTGAGGTCATGGAACTCGGAAAGGCGTGTGAGACTTTCGGGTATGAGAGCGGGAGCATTGAGATAATTGCTTCGGAGTCATATTCGATAAGAGGCGGGGACGACATTGTTCTCGAAGGCAGTACGCGCAGCCGCTATATCCCAATAACTTTCTCTCCCGAAAATATTTATCATCAGGCCCTGAAAGCTAAGGGCAAGACACTTGTGCTTCCGGTGGTTCTCCGCAGTGAAACTGACACTGTGAACACCTCAAGCAGCACGATTCTCTGGAAGTTTGACATCAACGGGCCGAATGTCGTCTGGCCGGACCGCTCCGACATCAGCGAGGAGATTTCTCTGAGGGAGATAGATTGTGACATAGAGGCCAAGGTCGAGTACAGCGAAAGCAATCTCTCCACCTTTGTCGGAAAGATTGTTAGGGTAGGGCTTGAGACGCTGGTGGATGAGTACAACAGCAAGAATTCCACTTCCTACAAACTGCTTCCTGAGTCATCGTGGTCTTTTGACGGTGTTGACGTCGAAGCCAAAAAGGAAATAGTGAAAGGCAGGCTGCATCTGAGCCGTGAAGGTCTGAACTCTGACGAGACCTATCTTCTTCCGCTAAAGTTTGACGCCGCCTCATTCCCGGTCGGAGTTTCAGAGGAGGTCCGCTATCTTGTTGTTACCAATCCGAAGTATGTTTACCGTCCAGTTGACCGCAAGGACTGGAAACTCCTCTATGCCAATTCACAGGAACACTGGTATGGGGCAACGCTTGATTTGCAGTGGTTTGCCACTTATGCCTTTGACGGAAGACCGGAGACCACATGGGGAACTCAATGGAATGGGGCCAAATCCAATCCGTCATGGGATGACTATGAGTATGCTCCTGCCGACAAGAACCTGCATTCGATTGTTCCTACTCTGTTCCAGGGAAGTCGTGAGGTCCCTAATATCATTATGGTGATTGATCTGGGACGCGAATACAATCTCGGCGGCGCAGGAATCCTGCAATCGACCAAATCTCAGGAGCAGAAGGTTAAGAGATGCGAGGTTTATGCGGAGTCGGCCTTCGAATTTAAGACCGTGCGGGAAGGTGGCACCATCGCCAATTATAACACTCTCGATGAAGGAAATGATTGGAAGTTTTTCACTACCATCGAGCTGGACCGGCCGGTCAAGGAATATTGGTCGCATGTGCAGACAGCGGTGAAGGGGCGCTATGTGAAGATACGTCCGATTGAACTGTTTCCGGATCTTGATCCGAAGGCCGTGAACATCGCCGAGTTCTATGTCAGCGAGCTTGTGGCCATCGATGGCTATCCGGTAAAGTGAAAAAACCGAATAACTAAAGTGCCTTTGATTGAGAAGAATAACACATAATAACATCTAAACAAATGAGTATGAAATCAGAAAAATCTAACCTCTGTGGGAGGGATTATTACCCTCCGACACTTGTTGTGGAGTACGTCTTTACAGAATCAGGATTTGCAACATCAACATCGGACAGCCGTTATGATAGGACTAACGGAACCGAAATCTTCTATATAGACCCGTATGATGAACTTAGTTGAAGGAGAAAATAGCCATGAAAAACATAATTTTTGCCGCCACTGCAATGATTGTAGCCATGACTGCTGTTTCATGCTCGAAGGTTGCGGGAATTGAGGAAAATCCGTCATATACATACAGATTTGCGGTAGTGAACGAGGAACTTCCGTCCGTCAAGTCAGATATGAGCAATGACCATCTCGTTTTTGAAACAGGTGACCATCTCGGATTTTCGCTGGAAAAAGATGGGCAGATTGTCGATGCCCAGAGGACACCCATACAGACAACCAATCCACGTCCGATTTTCGGGTTTACTACAAATCATCAGATGAAGGCCGGTGACCGTATATACGTGGTATCTCCGCGTGTACTCAAAATAGATAAGGGAACTGACCGGCGGGAACCTGCCAATGCTGATCCGATGCAGAGCATAACAATTCCACTTGTGCAGACCCATAAGTGTGGCAAGTTTGACGGAGCTGCGATGCCGATGGTGAGCGTGCCGTTCACTTTTACAAAGGATATGCTTGTGGGGGAAGACAATAAGCTCCAAGAGGTGAAGTTCCTCAATCTCGGTGCACTGCTTGATTTCCGGGTATTTTCGACAGATGGAAAATATCAGAACGAGATTGTCAGGGATGTGATTTTCGAGGCGGACAAGAACATCGTCGGCGAATTCAAAATAAATGTGCAGAATGTCAACCCAGATGATGAGAATACGCTTGCCATTGATCTCACCTCCGCGAGGGCTGAAGGCGATTTCGCCGCGCCTCTGACAAATGTGGCGAGGACAGAGTCTGACGCCGTGGTGGGCACGGACAAGGACCATTCCGGCTCTGTGAGGATGGTCGTGGCTCCTGGAACATACACCGGAAAGGTGAAGGTTAGGACGGACAAGGCCTATTATGTGTTTAATCTCTCTACTGCAAGGACATTTGATCGCAATCGGATATATCCTCTCGGCCTCAATCTTGCGAAGGCTACACGGGTTGTGATGGAGACTGTTGACAGGAAGGACTGGGGTGTGAAGTTCGTGAACAGTTACTATTCGTGGGGCTGTCGTCCGGAGACAATGTATGACGGTTACTTGTCCTCAGAATGGGTTAATCCGTGGAATTGTCCTCTTGTCGGTGCGGGAGAGGATGATTATAATTATCAGTGGAGCAATATTGATTGGACTGTTCTTATCGGCGAGGACAGGCATCGCGACATCCCTAATATTGTTTTTGTGTTTGATTTCAAGAAAGATATTGAAATCGGGCGTGTCGGCATCGGAAAGTCTCCTCTTGACTGGCCTTACAACCAAGATCTCCGTAACTGTGAGTTTTATGTCGGAACTGTATGGAATTTCAAGAGCGCACATGAAAAAGGAAATCTTGAGAACTACAACACAGCTAACGATGACAATGACTGGAAGCTTGTCCTGACAGCGACTGAGATTCCTAAGGAAAACGGAATATTCTGGTACGACGTTCCGGAGACTGTAAGCAAGGCCGATAGGACAGGACGCTATCTGAAGATTCGCCCGACTAATGCCTACCGCGGCAACACTCCTTGCGAAATCGCTGAGATTTATGTCGATGGCATTGTGCAAGGGAATACCGCTAATGTGGAATAATGCGAAAGAAGTAAATATACAATGAAGATTATTAGAACATTTTTAGGTAAGGTACTCTTGTGCTCAGTGGCACTGCACCTTGCTATTGCCGCTGGAGGAACGGTTCTTCTTGCCGGCTGCACGAAAGGAAATGATGGCTCCGGCAATACCAAACCGGTGGACAAGCCTTCCGTAGAGGAAGGGCAGGGTGGCTATCTCTTCGCGCACATGACGAACGCGAACTACGGCTCGCTGTTCTACTCGATTTCCCGTGACGGGCTCAGTTGGAAGACGCTGAATGGTGGTAAGGTTATTCTTGAGAGCTATTATGGCCATCCTGACATCTGCGAGGGACCGGACGTGTTCGGGAAGGCTGACAGAAGGTGGTATATGATAGGAGTGGTGCGTGGATCGTCGAAAGAGTCGTTGGTGCTCTGGCACACGACAGACCTCGTCGTATGGAAGAATAAAGTTCTCGACGGTGAGAAGTTTGTCGTGGATCATCTCGGCGTATATAATGAGATCCCGTTCGTGGGAGCGCCGAAAATGTTCTATGATGATGACAGTCACCAGTTCATCATCACTTGGCATGCCGGCGAGTATTACAGGAAAATCCAGGAGGCTAAGACCAATGAAGAGCGTGACATGTACGGTAGAAAAAATTGGGAGACCATGAAGACCTGCTATATTCTGACCGAGGATTTCGTGAATTTTACGAAGCCGAAACGCCTCTTCGCGGCCCAGGATGGCGGTGACCTTGCCCCGATTTATTTTACCGGTGCTGATTCCGATATCGCACTCATTGATGTGATAATCAGAAAGTTCAACGGTAAGTATTATGCCATTGTGAAGGACGAACGCTGGGAGGACAAGGCTCCTAAAACCCACAAGTCCATAAGGATTGCCTCGTCGGACAATCTGCTCGGCCCTTACTCCAACCCTGGTCCTTCCGTAAGTCCGAACTGGCGCGAAGCCCCGATTATAATCCGCACTCCGGAGGGCAAATTTAGGCTCTACTACGAGAATTATGGCGAGCATGTCTATGAGATGCGTGAGGCCTTGGCGATTCAGGGCGCACCGTGGAAGGATGCGACTAGTTTCTATCCTCCGAAAGACGGCCGCCACGGCTGCATCATCCATGTCGATGAGGAAACTTACCGGAACATCGAAAAAAGCTATAAGTAGTAAATCGAATCATCTCTCTTGTTGAGAATGCACTGAATATCAAGAATATATGAAGAAAATATATCCCATATTCCTCGTCTTCGCACTCATCGTGTCATGCACCTCTCGTCAGCCGCAGGCAGTGAAGCCTCCTCTTATGGGCTGGAGCTCGTGGAATGCCTATATGGTCGATATTTCCGACTCCATAATCATGCATCAGGCCGACCTTATCGTCAAACGTGGACTTAAGGACGCCGGTTACGGAAACGTCAACATCGATGACGGATTTTTCGGCTACCGCGACCAGCGTGGTTATATGATTCCGCATCCGCAGAGGTTTCCTGGTGGCTCAGCGCAGATGCGCTCCATCTCCGACCACATCCACTCTCTCGGCCTGAAGGCCGGAATCTATTCCGACGCCGGAGACAACACCTGCGGGTCGAGCTACAACAAGGACCTGAACGGAATTGGTGCGGGTCTCTGGATGCACGATGTTCAGGACGCTGACCAGTATTTCAACAACTGGAACTTCGACTTCATCAAGATTGACTACTGCGGTGGCATTCATCGCCGTCTTGAGGAAAGGGACCGCTATGAGGAAATCCGTCAGGTGATTGACAGTGTGGCTGGCAGGCACATCGACATCAATGTATGCCGCTGGGATTATCCGGGGACATGGGTTGAGAAGATTGCAGACTCTTGGCGGATTTCGGAGGACATACGTCCCATCTGGTCTTCGGTCCGGCACATCGTGGAGAAAAATCTCTATCTGTCAGCTTATGCGCATGACGGGCACTACAACGACATGGATATGCTCGCGGTAGGCTACAACATCAAGCCTTCTCCGTTCTGGGAGGACGGGCTCGGACTTAGCTATGCCGAGGAGGAGGCGCATTTCGGGATGTGGTGCATAATGAGCTCACCGCTGCTTTTGGGCTGTGACATAGAGTACATTCCGGAGGAGACTATGCGTATAATCACCAACCCGGAGTTGATTGCCGTGAATCAGGACCCGCTCGGGCTTCAGGCCCATGTGGTCCAGCACGAAGGTGAGACATATGTATTCGCGAAGGATATCCTGCGTCGCCACGGAGGTGCGAGGGCCGTCGCGCTCTATAACCCTTTGGACTCGGCTGCCTCGTTCAGCGTGCCGGCCGACGTGCTGGAGTTCGCCGGGGAGATGAAGTTGCGCGACCTCAACCTGCGATCCGACCTTGCGTCGTGCAGAGTCATAGAGATGACACTTCAGCCTCACACAGCGAAGATCCTTAAGGTAGAGGGTGAGCGGATTGAACCTGTCCTCTATGAGGCGGAGTGGGGCTATTGTCCGGACTTTACCGCAATACGCGGGACGGGCGTGAAGTACATCCCTGTCGAGGGGGCTTCCGGACGCGCCGTGGCGACGAACCTCGGAGACTCCCCGACGAATTATCTCGAATGGGCAGACGTCTTCAGCCTCAAGGGCGGGAAATACAGAATCTCCGTTCGGTTTTCCTCGCCGGAAGCGGTTGATTTTGATTTGGTTGTGAACGGAAAGGCGCATCACGCATCGGTTGCCGCGACGGATTCCGCATTCGTGGAGATTCCGTTCGAGGTGGAGTTCCTCAAGGGGGAGAATGATGTTCGCATATCAGGCGTGACATCATCGAAGGTGGCCTTGGACTGCCTGACGGTTTCTCACACCGCCAAGAAAAATTGAAAATGAAAAGATTGTTTGTTTGCCCCACAGTGATTCTGCTGGCCTTGGCTGTTTGCTGTAGTCCTGCGGCAGTGGAGGATAACGGTGAGAGGACTGCTGTGATGACTGCCCGTAAGATACTTACGCTGGCGGACGAGGTGACTTTGACGTTCAAGGTTCTTGACGGCAAATATTCCCAAGCATCGGTTCTTGAGGATGTGGCATTCACTGCCAAGGCTTATCCTAAGGCACTTGCGGCATACGAGAATGAAAATGGCGCGTCCGTCGTGATGATGCCGGAAGATTGCTACAGCATAGGGAAGGTGGTGGTCAGGAAAATGGAGACTTCCGGAGAGATAGTTGTCCGCATTGACCAGAAAAAGCTGCGCAAACTGTCTTCCGCAAAGGCTTTTCTCCTTCCTCTAAAACTCGAATCGAACAACCCGGCGATGAAGTTACGGGACTATACCTATGTGGTCGTTCCGGCCTTGGGCGGTCCGGATGAATGTGTGAGGGCTGTGCTTCCATCGGCCGATGGATATGCAGACATCTACTATTCCGATGCTAAGGACAACACCGACTGCATTGTCTATTTTCCTGGAGGCGGATTCGCTAATCATACTCCCGGCTGTATAAGCCAGATTGTCGATTACTGCAAAGGGAAGGGAATGACTCTTGCGATTGTCATGTACCGCTTGCCGAACCGCGACCGCCGGAGGACAGTGACCGACTGTGAGAACGCCATCGAAATGATGCTTACGGGAAAGGCCATGCTCGGCGGATATTCGAAGCTCGGGGTGATGGGCGAGTCTGCGGGAGGCTATCTGGCTGCACTCATGTCGGCTATGCATCCAAAGAAAATAGATTTTCAGATTGATTGCTACCCAGTCATATCAATGGATCCGGGCAAGACTCACACCGGTTCGATGACAATGTTTCTCGGAACAGCGTCTCCTTCGCAGGAACTGATTGACACATATTCAGTTGAAAAGCGCGTGACTTCGGCCACACCTCCGGCGTACGTCGCATATTCTCTCGATGATGATGTCGTGAAGCCGAACGAAAATAGCCACGCATATTGCGAGGCTCTGAGGAAAGCAGGCGTTTCCGTCAAGGAGATACCGCATGAGACAGGTGGTCATCATTGGGGCCAATGGCAGGATTTTCCGGCTTCGATGTTCGAGTGGATTGCATCGTTACATGCAGAGTAATTGCTGATAGATTTGCTTCAAATGAAAATTAGACACATCCTATTTTGCGCGACGGCCCTATTCTCCGCATTTCTCTATTCTGCTAATGGCAATGTGATTTCAATGACGACGGATGGCGACCATCGTCCCTCCGCTAAGATTACGGAGTTCAGGCCCGGAGAGTTGTGGAAAGATACTGATGGCGTGGCAATAAACGCGCATGGAGGCGGAATCATGTTCCATGGTGGAAAGTATTGGTGGTACGGCGAGTACAAGACGGAGGGGGAGGCCGGCAATCTGGCTCAAGTGGGAGTCAGTTGTTATTCTTCTGATGATCTTTACAATTGGAAGAATGAGGGCATAGCATTGGCCGTAAGCGATGAACCTGGTTCCGACATTGAACGGGGCTGCATTCTTGAACGTCCGAAGGTCATATATAATGCCCTTACTGGCAAGTTCGTGATGTGGTTCCATCTGGAGTTGAAGGGAAGCGGTTATTCAAGTGCGCGCAGTGGAATTGCGGTAGCGGATAGGCCGGAAGGCCCTTTTTCCTTTGTACGCAGCACCAGAGCTATTCCCGGCAAATGGCCGTTCAACAAGGACGAGTTCCCTGATGAAAAGGGCTTTCTTGCCAGAGATTTCGAGTCTGGGCAAATGTCCCGTGATATGACCCTATTTGTCGATGACGACGGCAAGGCATATCAGCTGTCCGCCTCGGAGGACAACTGGACGCTGCATATAGCTGAACTGACGGATGACTATTTGGACTACACCGGAAAATATGTGCGCGTGTTCCCGGACCGTCTCATGGAGGCTCCTGCTATATTCAAAAAAGACGGAACCTACTATTTTATGGGGTCGGGATGCACAGGTTGGGCTCCCAATGCGGCCCGTAGTGCGTCCGCACCGTCAATATGGGGACCATGGACTGAACTCGGAAACCCGTGCGAGGGAGAAGGCTCTCAGCTGACCTTCAATTCCCAGAGCACCTTCATACTGCCGGTTGCCGGCAAGGCGAACACCTTCATCTATATGGGTGATAGATGGAATCCGAAGAATGCCATTGACGGGCGCTACGTTTGGCTACCGATTGAATTTGACGGTGACCGTTTCAAGATTCACTGGCGTGACAGTTGGAGATTCTAAAACGAACTTCCACCGATGAAGCCGCGGAGGAGGCGGTTGTCGCTGGTCGGCTTGCTGGTAGTCGGCTTGCTGCCGGTCGTCTGGTTCCTGACAGTCTGGGTCGTCTTTACGATTTGTTTGCCAGTCTTGTCAATGTCGAAAATACGTGAAATTACGTATATGAATTTTGCTGCGGATTCCCTTTCTTTGCGAAAGTTAGGTTCAATGATCGTTTCATAGATTGTCTATGATGATGCAAGGAATTAGATATCAATGCATTGTATGTAGAGAGAAACCCTTAATACCATATTATTATGAGCACCAGACATTTATTCCTCCCTTTCCTTGTTGCCTTGGCTGGATTTGTCTCCTGCGATGAATTCAAACCTGAGGTGGCTGTCGGTTGTGTAACCGTGGACAATGAGTATTTCTGCGCCCTGACCAGTGCCATTGGCGGCGAAACTGATGGTAACCAGAAGTGGGCTTTCTATGACGAAGGCAAAGTCCGTGTCAATGTTACCGGATATCGCTGCCGCTGCAAAGATACGGGGCACATCCCGTTCCATTTGTCTGTCATTGACATTGATCTCCCTGGCATTGCGACGATGCAGATTCCTCTTGAGGAGCGCACCGAAGGTGAAAATTACTTGAGCGGCAACAAGTCCGTCTCCGGTGTCCGACTGAACCACTACAAACTGTCCGACGACGGAAGCTATCTCGAGATTGACCTTTCGATTACCCTGTACCGTGAAACGAAAGGCGACATCCGTGTCCTCTACAAAGGCGCCACCAATGTAAAGTCGATCCGCAAGTAATTGCATCCCATACACTTACCAAATTCGGAATTTGTTGCCTCCTCGCAACGGATTCCGAATTTGCGTTTCAATCCGATGGAACATAATGCTGATTTATGCTGTTGCTAAAATAACAATATTTTGCTATTTTAGCAGTAAATACTAATAATCGTGCGTCGCTAAATACTAAAATAAGTATGCCGCTAAATACTAAAATAAGTACGCCGCTAAATACTAAATATGATACGCAAGCAAATACTGATATGGCAACACCTGGTGAAAAATTAGCAGAGTCTTTGCAGGCTCCTTACACACACCTTTGAGTCCTGACAATGTGCGTATTACAATGCCTGTGCTGTTCAAGCTGCTGGCAAATGAGCCGAGTGCGATAGTCAGGGCTGTGCTTGGTCACTTTTTCTTCGGATATATTCACCCATATATGGACGGGAATGGCAGAATGTGCCGTTTCCTGATGAATGTGATGTTGGCCTCCGGCGGCTATGACTGGGTGGTGATTAAGACAGACAAACGCGCAGAATATATGGCTGCGCTGGAGACAGCAAGCACAAAAGGCGACATCCTGCCTTTTGCAAAGTTTGTCGTTTCGATTCTCAGGCAAAATGTGGATTTTTTGTAACTTAGGGGCGTAAATATGAAAGCCCAATGGACCCTATATACAACTATTCCCTTTGTGCCGCGCTGCCGTTGATGCTGTTTTTCGGCTTCTACTTTTTGTTTGCCAGAACACCGGAAAAGGCGATTTTTGACAATTTTCTGCGCTCCCGACGCATAATGGGAGCGGCAATGCTGTTGCTCGCGGCCAACTATTCGGTGCATTTCTTTATGAAAGTCCGTTTCAATGACGCCGATGCAGCCATCCTCATAAACCTGTCCACTTATTTCCTGTGCTACTGGCTGTTCAGCTCGGCCCTTACCACATTGCTTGACCGCAATTATATTACCAGGCGCAGGCTATTGGCACATATGGCATTGTGGGTGCTGTACTCCGCAATCTCCTGCATTGTCCTGAAACTGTTGCCGGAAGGGACGGCTCAGACAGTGGCGATATTGGCTTTGGCTGTGTTGCTGGTCGTATATGGACTGTTTCTGACATGGCGTTTGCTGCGGACTTATCACAGGGTCATCCGCATTTTCGACGAAACCCATGCGGACGACATCGGGGCCTATATCAAGTGGCTTTCCGTTTTCACTTATTGGGCCATCATATTCGGAGTGGGCTGCGGACTGCTGACGTTCCTGCCCGACAGATACGTCTATATCTGGATTCTGATGTCAATCCCGTTCTACATCTATCTCTTCCTTTGCTATCTGAACTATATGCTGTTTTACGAGCAGGTGGAAAGTGCAATGGAGGTCAATGAAGGGCTGGATCATTTTGAGGCGGAACCGACGCAAGAGACACCGTCATACCATGCCGAAATCGCGGAGAGAATCGCGGGTTGGATCAATGCTGATGGTTACGTCCGGACAGGCCTTACCATTAAAGACTTGTCGGAACAGCTTCATACCAATCGTACCTATCTCTCCGAGTTCATAAATACCACATATGGAGTGTCATTCCGTGACTGGATTACAGGGCTCCGCATTGACTATGCGAAGCGTCTGCTCGTACAATATCCGAAACTGACGCTTGCCGACATTTCAGAAAGATCCGGCTTTTTGTCTCCGAGTCATTTCATCCGCATCTTCAAGGAAAACGCCGGATGTACGCCTACCAGATGGCGGAAATCCAGTTGATGCGATGGCGGAAAAATAGCCTAAACGACAAAGATGTGCGATTCTGACAATTGAAACGCTATTTGTCATCGGGAATCGGCCCGAAATGAATTCTCTTTGCTTTCTTTGTAGGCTGAAATCAAGTAGTCCTCTATTAAGCATATAACTATGGATAAAAGAATTCTGACACATCTAGTCCTCCTGACATTGATCATCTCCTGCTCGAAAGGCAAACCTCATCAGACACCACATCCTGACCAGGGCGCGGTGGTGGTGACTGCCGACTGGAGCGGGAAGAGCAGCGAGGCGGACATCCCCCAGAAGTACGTTCTGAGAATCGCTGACGTGAAACAGGAAGTGAGCGGAGAAAAGAACACGTTCAAGAAACTTCTGGACCCGGGACAATACAGTCTCGCGATGTACAACACGCCTGAGCATATTGCTGTTGCAGGCAATGTGGCTTCCATGGAAAGATCATCGGCAGGTGACATTGCCCCTTCACCTGGTTATCTGTTCTCTTCTGTGCAGGAAATCACTGTCCTGGCGGACGACTCGCTCCGTGTTGCGGCGCCTATGAAACAGCTGGTACGCAGGCTTGACCTCGAACTGACAGCCACGGAAGGCGACTACGGTCGTGTGCAGTCGGCAACGGCGACGCTTTCGGGAGTGGCA
>ULWC01061882.1_pt1 | contig 30548 bp, 29 predicted proteins | sample 1959931 | NCBI WGS metagenome assembly ULWC01 (sample SAMEA4835801, study PRJEB28245) | human gut metagenome | biome: gut microbiome; material: fecal sample | place: Denmark | collected 2008
CCTGCCATTACTTTGTGGATTGACGATGACAAATTCCTTCTTGGTCGCCTCGATTACGTGCCAGACCCCCGAAAATCCGGGATGTAGGATGAAGCTCTGCCCGGCAACAAAACGCTGAGGCATACCACCGTCTTCAGTAATCTCTGAAACACCTTCCACAATGTGGCAGTACTCCCAATGATCGTCTGCCGTCGTGAAGTGCCACTTGCCCTCGGTACTTTCCCAAAAACCTGACCGAACATCCCCCGTATTGTCCACTCTTGTCACCTTGAATTCCGGATTTCCCTCAAGGACATCAACACGAGCAAATGACGGACCGTATGAGAACGGCGTCAGTCCGTCGTCTGTGAAGCGCACGATTCTTCCGGCATCACCATTGGCAAGAGCCACCGGTGACTGTCCGGAACATCCGACGAGACAAGTCACAAGCAATAGGCTACAGAACAGCTTTTTCATATCAAAGAAAAACTAATGGAGACTTCCTATTGGGAAGCCCCCTTTGAGAATTGGAGATCATCAGCAATTGAACTGATGGAAAACCTTCGCGATTGCCTGCCAACGGCCATCAAGCTTGATGAACGTGATGTAGTCGTTGTAGTCGGCACCGATGGCATCTTTTTCCATATCGATTCTTACTACCGCTGTCGTAGGAGTAATGGCAAGCACATCCATGTGAGTTTTGATCTCAGGGGCGCTACCGTTCCGGCGTACAAAGTCATACAGGTTGCCGATGGGACCGCCAAGCAGAGTTTTGCCTCCGGCAAGCCCGTACATGATGGCTTCCTTGTGGAAAGCTTTGGCGACCGTATCCGCATCACCCGTCCGCAAGCCTTCGACGTAGTTATGGGCGGCTTCCAGAACCGCGTTGTAATCATCAACAGAAACCACTTTGGTGTTGGCACAACAGCATTCAGTCATTTGGTGCTCCTTAAACATTTATGTAGCAACTGCTACATAAATAATTCTATATCATTCACTAAATAAATCAAGAGCTTTTGTCCGGATACCAAATGACCTCTGGAAGTTCCTCACTGCTATCGTCTCCCAGAACCAAGGGGAGACCTCGTTCTTTTGACAGAAATCAGGCGCTGTTGACCGCACTGCGCATTTTCTGGAAACTTGGTTATGAACCGGCATCCGTGGCCGTTCTGTGCGAGGCAATGGGAATCAAACCGCCCAGTTTCTACGCTGCGTTCAAGAGTAAGGAAGAACTCTTTCTGGAGGCGGTGAACTTTTACGAAGCACGGTACTGGACTGATGTTCTCAAAAAGTTGGAGGACTCGTCAAAGCCCATTGATGTTGCATTAGCGGAGTTCTTTCAGGAAGCCACGTCCATTCTTTTGAATCCGGATAATCCAAGCGGTTGCATGGTGGTGCTGGCTGCCGTCAATATTGCGCCCAAAGAAAAGCGCATTGCCGAAGCAGTCAAAAAACTCCGATCCCAAACTCGTGATTTTTTTGAGAGACGTTTGAAAAAATCTCAGGACGCCGGCGAGATATCAGCAGAAACTAACCTATCGGCACTTGCCGATGCGTTGAATATTGTGTTGGAGGGCATGTCGATCCAAGCTAAAGACAATATGCCTTTGCAGACCTTAGAACAGGCCGTGGAGTGCGTCCCAAATCTGATCCGTCCCTACATGAAACAGCACTCCTGACGGAAGGCTTAGGTGACCTTCGGCAAATCCTCCCGATTCGTGATCGGGCACAGCGAAAGATAGGCCCGACTGAATTACTGCCAAAAAAACTTCCGTTGTTTTCTCAGAGCGTTCAGGAGGCAAAGATTCTCAGTGGTTTGGGCTTTACCGATGTACGCGTTCTTGCGGATTCCGGTACGGATTTCAACGGCATTCATCTTTTTCGTACCGATTGCGATCATGGCTCAAGCAATCTTGTAACTATGGACGGCTACCGGGACTGCGGTTTTAGCGAAAAAGCTTCCGGCGTCGTTTTTGAAAGCAACCTTGAAAAAACGCGTTTTTATCTCGCCGGAGACACCATCTATTGCCAATACGTTGTCGACGCAATAGAAAAATACACGCCCGGAGTCGTCGTGGTTAATGCCGCGGGCGCCCAATTTCCACTTGGACATCTGTTGATCATGAATCAATACGATGTGCGTTCCCTTATGCGGCATTTTCCCGAAATTGACGTTATCGCCACGCATGTCGAGGGCGTCTCGCATGCGACAGTCACTCGCCCCGTGCTGCGAAAATTTGCCCGTGAAAATAATCTGAATCGCCTGTTCATCCCCAATGACGGACAAACCATAGAGTTTTGAGACAACTCTGATCTGAACCTGATTGAAACCGGTTTGGACTTGATTTTGAGAGACTCACACCGAAACCAGGATTGATTCCTTGCTCTATCGTCTCAATCCAAGCGCACCTTTAGCTGCAAACCAAAGAGTTCGTTAAAGTGGCAGACAGAGAACTTACCTCTTCCGGAGCTCAGACCATTCTGCGCTTTTCTATGCGTCCGACAAACTCTATTCTTGGCCAACATTTCACGATTGCGCGGCAGCTGCGGTTTACGCTGCCGCGCATGCTCATGTCCCTTTTTATCATGAGTTATATGGTGGCCGACGGCGTTCTGATCAGCCGCTACATGGGAACGGTGGCGCTTGCGTCACTCAACATGATCTTTCCGCTCGCCATTTTCCTGGGGGCTGTGGGCATCATGCTCTCGGCTGGCGGCGGATCTGTCGTCTCGCGGCGCATGGGCAGGGGCGACTCAGAAGGCGCCGACCGTGCATTGAGCACCGTCATCTATGCCGAATTTGCTTTCGGTCTTGTGGTGGGTTTGCTCGGAATACTTGTGCTTCCTCTTCTGCTTGATTTCCTGCACGTCAATGAGGAGCAGTACGCGTATGCATACGACTACCAGATTGTCTGGCTGGCGTTCATGCCGGTCTTTCTTTTGAGCGTGCTCTTTCAGACCTTCTTCACCGTCTCGGGGTATCCCAAGCTGGGACTGACCGTTTCGGTGGCTTCAGGGCTTACCAACGTCTTTCTGGACATCCTCTTCATGGGTCCTCTGGGCTGGGGGATGCACGGAGCAGCATTGGCCACCGTGATTTCATGGGTTGTAGCCGTTGCGGCCGGACTTGCCTTCTTTTGCCGCCGCAAAGCTCCGATTCGCATCATTTGCACGCGCCCAGACTGGAAGGCTCTTAAAGGAGCCTGCACAAGCGGCGTCTCGGAAATGGTCGGCAGCCTATCCTCGTCCGTTACGCTTTATTTTTTCAACGCCGCTTTCATGTATTGGCTCGGTGTTGACGGCGTAGCTGCGCTCACGATCGCCTCCTATTCCACCTATGTCTTCAATTCGATTTTCTACGGTTTCTGCGAAGCAACCGCCCCGATTCTCGGCTACAAGTACGGCGAACAGAATTGGACTGAACTCGCTTGCGTATTCCGCAACAGTCTGATCATCATGACCGTTTTTTCTCTTGCAGCCTACGGGTTATCGGTTCTCTTTGCCGCACCGGTGCTGGGATTTTTTGCACCACAGGATTCGCATGTGTTCGAACTCGTACTCGCCAACTTCGGGTACTTTGCGCTGTCTCTTCTGCTTCTGTGTCCCAACATGTTTGCCGCTTATCTCTTCACGGCCATGGGCGACGGGAAACGCGCGGCGATCGTGTCGTTTTGCAGAACGTTTTTGTTTACCGTCTTGGCAATCGAATGCTTGCCACTCGCGGTCGGAGAAATCGGTCTGTGGTTTGCCGTACCGCTTGCCGAGCTTCTCACGCTGATATTGAGCGCAACACTCGTGATTCGCAACCGTCGCCGTTATGGCTACGACGGACAACCCGCGACGGTTGTCAATATCACCTGATGAGGCAACAAAGAAGTTTAACAATTCGTCTGTGGAAACCGTTCCGGAAAAAATATTCGGCTATAAGATTCTGCAAGAGTCTGCATCGCAGGCAAAAGTGCCTTTTGAAGTCGGTTCTTTTCCTGTTTTTTTGCCTGAAAATTTAGAGATGACTGCCAACCGCGAAAAACCCGAACAGCTGACATTCTTCTTTTTTTGAAGAAATGCCCAAGCCGACCAAAGGCACGATTTACCTTGACACCAGCAAGAAAGGCGTCACGAAATTCAAAACGCGGCGCCACAACTCCTATCGCGCTGAAGTCACCTACAACGGCGTGAAATACCGCAAGCGCTCCGCCGAGCGAGCCGATTGCGAACAGTTCCTGGCTCAATTGGCCGAAAAGTACGAAAAGGGTTTGCTGTAGCGAAGCGCCCCTAACCGAATTCTTTTAGTGCTTGGTAAGACCGAACCGGTCAGCCTTGGTCGTGCTCGAAACCTGCAGTAGGCCAAGTACGGTGTGGTAGAGACTCTCGTGCGTCACCTTGCTCTGCGCCGTTGCGGCGAGTTTCTCACGGTCAACCTTGTAGTCCTGAGCAAAGTTGTCCGACATCCACATCACCATCGGTACCTGCACCTGCTCGTCGGGCGACATCCAGTAAGGCGCTTCGTGAAGGTAAAGCCCCTTTTCACCCAGACTCTCGCCATGGTCGGACACGTAGAGCATCGCGGTGTTCATACCGGAAGCTCCTTTAAGCGTATCGATGATGTCAGCAAGCACCTTGTCGGTATAGCGCACGGAGTTGTCATAAGCGTTGTCGAGCTCTTCTTCAGAGCAACTTCCCAGATCGTTGACCGTACACTCCGGCAACCACTTCTTCTGATCCTTAGGGCTGCGCAAATGATAGGCCGGACCATGCGAGCCCATCATGTGCAGGAAGAGCACCTGCGACTGGTCTTTTGACAGCCCCTCGAGCGCAGTCTTCACCTCATCGGAGAGCACGCCGTCAAAGCAGCGGCCGTCGGCACAGGAAACACTGCTCTTTTGAGCGCATCAGAAGGGCCTCGAGACGGTACCCCCACACAAACTCCCTGCAGCCGGACTGATTGTCCACCCACAAGACATTGAAACCCGCGCGCTGCAAAATGTCAGGCAAAGCCTCTTCGCTCAAGATCCGATCGCGGTTGTAGTCGCTACGGCCGATGCGGCTCATCATGCAAGGCAGAGAAACGTCGGTAGACGTACCGCAGGCTCGTACCGCAGGAAAACTGATGACGTCGCGTTTGGTAAGTTCCGGATTCGTTTCGCGTTTGTAACCCGCCAGCTGCCAGTTCGCCGACCGAGCGGTTTCACCCACGACGACCACAAAGAGCGTCGGACGTTTAGGTTTAACCATGCGCTGCGGGTTGGTATCGATCACCAGACGTACGCGCGGATCGTCGGGGCTCGCATCAGCCGTGAGTGTTCTGACAAGCGAATACACCATAATGGCCGGAACAATTTGGTAACGCAACGACTTGTCGGCTCGCATCGCTCCCGAAAATGCCTGAAAGTTCAAAGGCACCATGCCGAGCGCAGCATCCAAGGACCGTCGATCGACAACGTGCGCGAGCTCTTTACGGTCGTTGAGGAGGCTTGGGAACCGATTGCCGCCAAAAAGCAAGTGAAACTGAGCTTTGTGACCGCAGAGCGATGCCAAGGAAATTTCTCTCCAGTGCTGCTGGCAACCGTCATGAACAATCTCGTCAAAAACGCCGTGATGTACGTCTCCGAGGGCGGTCGCATTGAAGTGACCGAAAAGCCCTGCGGCTTTATGGTGGCCGACATTGGTCCGGGCATTCCTCCTGAAGATCGTGAACGCATCTTTGCGGCCTTCACGCGCGGCTCCACCGCCCGTGGTAGCGGCGACGGACTGGGACTTTCGATTGCGCTTCGCATTTGCGAACGTATGGGCTGGCAAATCCGGCTACTCGATCAGACCGATCACAGCGAGGAACTGGCTTGGGCAACGGGCGCCGTCTTTGCCGTGACGCTCACAGGGAGCGCACCGGTGCGAAAGGACATGAACGCAGAAAGCAGTTGACGCATCAAGTTTCTTATTGAGGTTTGCAAAAAGCCCCGGAGACTCTCAAAAGTTCCGGGGCTTTGCTTATTTGCCGAATCAACGCACTCGGGCGTCGAATTCTTTAGGAAGCGGTTTCGTCACGTTCAGCACGGGAGGCACGGCGGCGTTCGAATTCCTTGAGCCAGCGCTTGCGCAAACGAATGCTCTTGGGCGTGATTTCCACGAGTTCGTCGTCGTTGATGAATTCAACGGCGCTTTCGAGCGTCAGACGCACAGGCGGGACCAGACGGATGGCTTCGTCGGTACCGGAAGCACGGATGTTGGTGAGCTGCTTACCCTTGATCGGGTTTACGACGATGTCGTTTTCACGGGAGTGTTCACCGATGATCATGCCTTCGTAGAGAGCATCGCCCGGATTCACAAACAAGCGGCCACGTTCCTGGATCTTCCACAGAGCGTAAGCCACAGCAGCGCCGTCGTCCTGGCTGATGATGGCGCCTGAACGGCGTTCACCCACATCGCCCTGCTTGATCGGGCCATATTCGTCGTAGACGTGGCTCATGATGCCCGTGCCGCGGCACATCGTCATGAAGAGCGACTGGAAGCCGATCAGACCGCGAGCCGGAATACGGTATTCGAGACGCACGCGCCCCTTGCCGTCGGGCTGCATATCGGTGAGATCACCCTTACGGCGGCCGAGTTCCTCCATCACGGCGCCCTGGTGTTCTTCTTCGACGTCCACCGTCAGAAGTTCGTACGGTTCAAGCTTGACGCCGTCGACTTCCTTAAAGAGCACGCGCGGACGACCGACAGCGAGTTCGTAGCCTTCGCGGCGCATATTTTCAAGAAGAATCGTAAGGTGCAATTCGCCGCGGCCGCATACTTCCCAGCAGGTTTCATCAGCGGTCGGACGCAGACGCATGGCCACGTTGCTCTTCAATTCACGTTCCAGGCGTTCACGAATCTGGCGGCTCGTCACGAACTTGCCCTCACGGCCTGCCAGAGGCGAGGTGTTCACCATGAAGCTCATCGTGAGCGTCGGTTCGTCCACGGAGAGCATCGGCAATGCTTCGGGATGAGCCGGATCGGTGATGGTGGTGCCGATGTTGAGTTCTTCAATGCCGTTCACGAGAACGATGTCACCAGCCTGAGCGCTGTCGACGATCTTCTTGTCCAAGCCTTCGAATTGCATGATCTGATTGATCTTGGCGGGCTTGGGCGTGTCGTCCGGACCATTCATGATCATGACGCTCTGACCTGCCTTGAGCGTACCGCGGTGCACGCGGCCGATACCGATCTTACCCACGTAGCTCGAATAGTCGAGCGAGCAGATCTGAAGCTGCAGCGGTGCTTCAGCGTTGTCTTCACGAACCGGGACATACTTGATCACGGCGTCGAACACAGCACGCATGTTGCCGATCTTCTGCAGTTCCTCGACATTGTCGGTGAGACCCGCGTAGCCGTTCAGGGCGGAAGCGTAGATCACAGGGAAGTCAAGCTGATCTTCCGTAGCACCGAGCTTGTCGAACAAATCAAACGTAGCGTTGATAACCCAGTCCGGACGAGCACCCGGGCGATCAATCTTGTTGATCACAACGATGGGTTTCAAACCGGCGGCCAGAGCCTTGCGGGTTACAAAGCGCGTCTGCGGCATCGGACCTTCGACAGCGTCAACCAACAGCAGTACGCCGTCGACCATCGACAGAACGCGTTCGACCTCACCGCCGAAGTCCGCGTGCCCCGGGGTATCGATGATGTTAATGTGAATGCCTTCGTACTCAACAGCACAGTTCTTGGCCAAAATTGTGATGCCGCGCTCCTTTTCAAGCGCGTTGCTGTCCATCACGCGTTCGTCAACCTGCTGGTTGCTGCGAAAAGTGCCCGCGCACTGCAGAAGCTTGTCGACCATGGTCGTCTTGCCGTGGTCAACGTGCGCAATGATGGCAATGTTGCGAATTGCTCTGGTCATTTTTTACTCTTCCCCGTTCTTTTCGAGGTTTTCCGTTACTACAAATCGAATCAAGCGATGAGGGTGCAAAGTGCCTCTGGCATCCACCTTCACCGTTCCCAATAGTTCGCCCGACGAGCCGTATGCTCTCAGCAGTTCGCCGTGGCGTGTGTCTTTGACCGGTAGTCGCTGGCCGTTTCTCAATCGTTCGGTCTGCACGGCGTCAAGTCGCACGCTGCCGAGCGTCTGTAAGAGAAAATCCGCTCCTTTGAGTAGCGCACGGCGTTCTTCCACCGTTTTTACCTTGTCGTCGACCACCGCAAAAGGGATCGCATCGGCAATCTTCAAGTCTCCGACTTCCGTCCTACGCAGACTCTCCAAATGGGCAAAGCATCCAAGTTTACGACCGATATCGTCGGCCAGCACACGGATGTACGTCCCTTTACTCACACGAACATCAATTTTGGCCGTCTCACCGTCAAATTCCATCAACTCTAGGTGATGTACTTTGACCTTTCTCGGATGGCGCTCGACTTCAATGCCGCGTCGCGCAAGATCATACAGATTTTTACCATCACGTTTGATGGCCGAATACATCGGCGGAATCTGCTCGATTTCGCCGGTAAATTCAGCCAGCAACGCCTCAAGCGATTCACGTGTCGGTCGCATGTCCGACACCGCGGTGACTTCACCTGTCTTATCCATCGTGTCGGTGCAAGAACCGAAACGCAACACCGCTTCATAGCGCTTGTCAGCATGCAGAAGATCAGCCGAATACTTTGTGGCGTTACCGAAAGCCAATGGCAACAGTCCCGTTGCAAAGGGATCGAGGGTTCCGGTATGGCCGGCCTTCTGTGCGTTGATCAAACGTCGCGAGAGCTGCAGAACCCAGTTCGAGCTCATCCCCTCGGGCTTGTCCAACAGCAGCACGCCGTCGATTGCGTCGCCCTTCTTACCCATTACTTGGATTCCTCGTCGGCTTCGTTGGTTTCAACCGCGCGCGTCTGTCGCATGGCTTCATTGATGACGCGATCCATTTCAAAACCACGCTCCACGCTGGTGTCGTGCACAAAGTGCAATGTCGGAACAGTGTGAATGCGAAGCTTCTTAAAGATCTTATTGCGAAGCATGCCTGCGGCAGCAGCGAGACCAGCCTCGCACTGCGCGGGATCGGAGCCGATCACCGTAAAAAATACACGAGCATGCGCGTAATCGGGCGTGATTTCGCAGCCGGTGATCGTCACCAGACCCACACGGGGGTCACGCACCTCGAGCGGAATGATTTCCGCAAGGTCTCGGGCGATCTGCTCGGCGACACGTTGGCCGCGGCCGGGCTTGGCTTTTTGCATAAAAATTTCGTCCTTTTTTAACTTCACAAACGCCGCCGACATTGCTGCCGGAGGCGTTTGCTGCTTGAATGGTTACATCGGCATGCCGCTCTATCGAGCCCCATGACGAATTGTCGTTAGAGCGTACGGGCGACTTCGGTCACCTCGAAGATTTCGAGCTGATCGTTAACCTTAATGTCATCGTAGCCCTTGAGACTCAGACCGCATTCGCTGCCAGCCTGAACTTCGCGCACATCATCCTTGAAGTGCTTCAAGCTGGCGAGTTCGCCGGTCCAGATCACCACGTTGTCGCGCAAGAGGCGAGCGCTGGCATTGCGGCGTACCACGCCTTCGAGAACACGGCAGCCGGCAATGAGACCAACCTTGGGCACGCGGATAACCTGACGGATTTCCAGGAGACCCAACGCCGTTTCCTTCTTCTCGGGCGAAAGCATGCCGCTCATGGCCGCGCGGACTTCATCAACAGCATCGTAAATGATGTTGTAGTAACGAATATCCACGTCTTCCTGTTCAGCAAGCTTGCGGGCCTGCTGATCAGCGCGCACGTTAAAGCCGATAATGACGGCCTTGGAAGCGGCTGCCAGGTTGACGTCGGTTTCCGTGATGCCGCCCACGGCACTGTGGACGACCTGAACGCGCACTTCTTCCGTGGAAAGCTTCGTGAGTGCATGCACCAGTGCTTCTGTCGAACCCTGAACATCGGCCTTGATAATAAGCGGGAGCGTCTTGACTTCGCCCTGCTCCACATCGGCAAACATGTTTTCGAGCTTCTGTGCCTGCTGACGAGCAAGCTTGACTTCGCGGTACTTGCCCTGACGGAAGAGCGCCACTTCGCGAGCTTTGCGTTCATCGGGAACAACAATCAGTTCGTCACCGGCGGAAGGCACATCGGACAAGCCCTGGATTTCCACAGGGATCGAGGGACCGGCCGAAGTCACCTGACTACCCATTTCGTTGATCATCGCGCGGACGCGGCCGAAACATTGGCCGGCCAAAACGATGTCGCCCTTCTGAAGCAGCCCGGACTGAACCAAAATGGAAGCCACAGGACCGCGCCCCTTGTCGAGTCGACTTTCGATCACCAGCCCCTTGGCGGGCCCCTTGTCGGCAGCCTTGAGCTCAAGCATTTCGGCCTGCAGCAACACGTTTTCGAGAAGCTCGTCCACACCCTTGCCGGTCTTCGCGGACACCGGGCAGAACGGCACATCGCCGCCGTATTCTTCCGGTAAAACTTCGTTCTGAACAAGTTCTCCCTTAACGCGCTCGATGTTAGCTTCAGGCTTGTCGATCTTGTTGATCGCCACCACCAGAGGAACACCGGCGGCACGGGCGTGTGCAATAGCTTCCTTGGTCTGAGGCATAACACCGTCGTCGGCGGCCACCACCAGAATCACGATGTCGGTCGCCTGAGCGCCGCGAGCGCGCATGGCCGTAAATGCTTCGTGACCCGGGGTGTCGAGGAAGGTCACGATGCCTCGTGGCGTCTTGACATGATATGCACCGATGTGCTGGGTAATGCCGCCGGCTTCACCTGCAGCCACCTTAGCACGGCGGATGTAGTCCAGAAGGGAGGTCTTGCCGTGGTCGACGTGACCCATGATAGTCACAACCGGCGGACGCGGCACTTCCGGATACTGTTCGAGATTGCTTTCAAGTTCGCCGAGCAACGATTCAGGATCGTCGGCCTTGGCGGCAAGCGCCTTGTGGCCCATTTCTTCGACGATAATCATCGCCGTTTCCTGATCAAGCATCTGGTTGATCGTCACCATCTGGCCCATCTTCATGAGGGTCTTGATAACTTCAGTCGCCTTCACGCTCATCTTGTGGGCAAGATCTGCGACGGAAATCGTTTCGGGTACGGTCACTTCACGTACCACGGGCTCGGTCGGCATCTGAACCTGACGCTGCTCGTGCTTGTAGGTCTTGCGACCACGGCTGTGCCAGCTACTCGACTCGTCGCTGTCGACAGCACCGCGAGTCTTCATGCCGCCGCGGCGACCACCGCGGTCCTCGTCCCCCCAACGATCATTGCCCTTTCCAGACTGCTTATTACGACCCTTACCAGCCGACTTGCCCTCGCTCTTTTCAGGCTTGTTGGCTGCGGGCTTATCGGCCTTCTGGCTCTTCTGAGCGGGTTTTTGCTGAGCATTTTGCTGCTGAGTTTTCTTGGCCTCTTCATTGCGATCGCTCTTGTCGCCGCGATCGGCCTTGGCCTTTAAAACTGTCTTTGGCTTGGCGAGCATCGCACGAATGGCATCGGCCTCTTCCTGAGCCTTACGGCGAGCTTCCTGACGACGAGCTTCGAGCTCGGCCTTCTCGGCGGCTGCCTTTTCAGCAGCGGCTTTCGCCGCAGCAGCTTTCTTGGCGGCCTCGGCTTCACGCTGAGCTTTCTTTTCGGCTTCGATCTGGGCCTGACGGGCCTTTTCAGCGGCAAGCTTCTCCGCAGCCGCCTTTTCGGCAGCAAGCTTTTCTGCTTCGGCCTGACGGGCGGCAGCTTCGGCAGCAGCCTTTTCTGCCGCGGCTTTTTCAGCAGCGGCTTTTTCTTCGGCAGCCTTCTTGGCAGCGGCTTCTTCCGCGGCCTTCTTGGCTGCTTCTTCAGCTGCGAGCTTGGCTTGAGCTTCGCGCTTGGCAGCCTCAGCCGCCTCTGCTTCCTGTTTTTCCTTCAACTGACGATCAAGCTGAGCTTTGGCTTGAGCTTCGATTTCAGCACGCATAGCTTCGGCTGCGCGGTTCTTCACGAACACGCGGCGACGACGTACTTCGACTTCAATCGTACGGGCTCCGCCCTGACCGTCATTCTGGCGAATCGTGCTTGTTTCGCGACGCGTCACGGTGATCTTGCGGGGAGAGGCAACGCGCTCCTGACGCAGACTATCAAGAAGTTGGCGCTTGTCAGCATCGCTGATTTCATCGTGGACCGTGCTTACCTGCACGCCTGCAGACTTGAGCTGGGACAGAAGTGTGTCAGCGGAAACCTTCAGTTCGCGGGCAAATTCAGTAACAGTGTTGTTTGCCATGTGTCTAATTTCTCCTGCCGCCGCTTGCGAGAGCGTCCTTAGAGAGTCGGAACGTTTGTGTACTTCTCGTTTCGCGGGCGGCTCTAATTGGTTTGGTTTTCGTTCTGACTTCTGTCTTATTCTTCAGTCCAACGAGCACGGGCGGCCATGATCAGGGCTCGAGCCTTATCTTCGGCAATGCCGCCTTTTTCCATGAGCTCTTCGGTATCCAGATCGCCCAGTTCATCAGCTGTCTTGATGCCTTCGCTCACGAGGCGGCTGGCGAGGTCGTGATCCATGCCCTCGAGTTCGAGAAGCGAGGCATCGGCCTGACGCAGATTTTCTTCACGCTTGAGGGCACGGGCCAACAGAACGCGACGAGCACGCTCACGAAGATCGGCAACGGTGGCTTCGTCAAAAATGCCCAGTTCCACAATTTCCTGCTCGGGCACATAGGCAAGTTCTTCCAAGCTGTAGATGCCGTCATGAATAAGAGCCACAGCATCGTCCTGCGACATGTCGAGTTCGTTCATGAACTCTTCGCAAGCAACGCGGTCTTCTTCTTCCTGCTTCTTATTAGCTTCTTCAGCCGTCATGATGTTGATCTGCCAGCCGGTGAGTTCACTTGCCAAACGCACGTTCTGACCACCTCTGCCAATGGCAATGGCAAGGTTTTCTTCGTCAACCGTCACGTCCATGCTGCGGGCTTCTTCATCGGCCACAACCTTGGAAACCTTAGCGGGCTTGAGAGCTTCGACGATGTACTGCACCGGATTTTCATCCCAACGCACCACATCAATGCGTTCGCCGGCGAGTTCATTGGTCACAGCCGTCACGCGCGAACCGCGAATGCCGATGCAGGTACCCACGGGTTCGACGCGCTTGTCGTGGCTCATCACTGCGATCTTGGCACGGGAGCCGGGATCACGGGCTGTAGCCTTGATTTCAACGGTGCCCTCTTCAATCTCCGGTACTTCGAGCTCAAAAAGCTTCTTGATAAATTCGTTGCATGCGCGAGACAGGATGACCTGCTTGCCCTTGTTGGTTTCGTCCACGCGCAGGACATAAGCACGCACACGGTCGGAGTTACGCAGGTTTTCGCGCGGAATCATCTCACTCTTGGGCAGGCGAGCTTCCAAGCGGCCAATTTCGATGATGGCCCCTTCTTTGTCGGAACGCTTGACCTGGCCGGATATCACCTTTTCATCGCGAGCCAGGAACTCGTTGAGAATTTGTTCGCGTTCGGCATCGCGCAAGCGCTGCAGGATGACCTGCTTGGCGTCCTGAGCAAAGCGGCGTCCGGAGGTATTGATATTCTCAATCGGCTTTTCGATGTAGTCACCCACTTCGAGTTCAGGATAATCGTCATGGATGTCCGAGAACATTTCTTCGCGATCGGGCTGCTGCAGGCCCTGATCGTCGCTCACGATCACCCAGCGGCGAACGGCAGTCCAGTCGCCCGTGTTGGGATCGACGCGAACGGCAACGTCAGCATCCTCACCGGGAAACTGAGCCTTCTTCACTGCGCTTGCCAGCGCGATTTCGAGTACGCCGAAAACGGCGGATTTTTCAACGTTCTTTTCGCGTGCAAGGACGTCGACCATATCGAGCATTTCGCGGCTCATTCGTGTTTCCCCTTAAAGTCAAGTTCAGCAATCAAATTGGCGCGATCGACATCGTTAATGCCGAACGTCACGTGCACCGGATCGGCCTTGGGTTTGGCAGCCTTACCCGACTGACGGGACTTAGCCGCCTGGCTCGGCGTGCGTGCAATATCCAATTCTTCAAACGAAAACGAAATCACTTCGTTGCCGGGCTCACCCTCGATGCCGAGAATGATGCCGTCTAGCTTGCGACGGCCGGCTTCCGGAAAGCCTTCTGCCTTCATCGGTTCATAAAGTTCGACGTGCGCCGGGCGACCGACAAAGCGGCCCCATTCGGAAGCACGCTTGAGCGGGCGTTCCACGCCGGGGCTGGCCACTTCCAGTCGCTCATAGTCGATTCCCTCAACCGTAAAGAGAGCCGTGATTTGGTTGCTCACGGTTTCGCAATCGTCCACACCCACGCCACCTTCGGCCTGGCTATCGATCGTGATGCGCATGAGCCCACGAGGCAAGCGCTCAAAGTCGACGAATTCGTACCCGAGCCCCTGCACCGTTTCTTCAACGATTCGCGTGATTTCAGCAGTTGATTTCTGCATGTATCCGTTTGTAGAAAAAATCCAAAAAAAAATGGGCGCAATGCCCATCCCTAACCCCATCCAACATGGGTGCCTGCCGCATTTCAGCCGTTTTTAACGTCCGATCGCAGCAGACAATATAGCGAGGGCCCCCGAAGAGAATCACATAAATTTCCCACTCCGAAGGCGCGTCGCGGATTATACAGTTTTCTCTTTGAAATTCAAGGATTTTCGACAAAATTTTTGCCGTCAAATCCTTGAATTTTCTTTATCGACGCTTGCCGAAGCCTTTACCCTTGCCTTTGCCGAATTTGCCACCGCTCTTTTTAAACGGAGGCGGCATGACATCGTCGCTTCGAGCCAGTGCTCGTCCGTAGGCTCCCTGCGCAGCGCCAAGACTGCCGCTTGCAATGTAGTTAACGGTACTGAGCATAGGATCCGGAATACGTTCAGGCTTGCGGTTGAAATTGCGTCCGGCATTTTTCTTACCACCGAACCCCTTCTTGGCAACAGGCTTTTTGCCGCTTGCCGTCGTCGTGACGGAATTGAGCTGTGCCATCCAAGCTTGCACCCAATCGGGTTTGAGTTCGCGCGTCGTTCCGCGGGGCAGATCTGCAGGCAGTCGAACGGCGCCGTAACGCACGCGAATCAGTCGGCTCACCGTCAACCCCACCGCCGCAAACATGCGACGCACCTCACGGTTACGGCCTTCGCTGATGCGGACCAAATACCAGCGATTGAGATTGTCGCCGCCTTTTTCTTCCAGCATCGAGAAGTGAGCGGGACCATCATCAAGTTCCACACCTGTCGTCAGCAGTTCCTTGGCTTCGTCGGTCAGCACACCGGCAGCACGCACGGCGTACTCGCGTTCAATTTCGTAACGCGGATGCATCAGACGGTTGGCAAGTTCTCCGCTCGTCGTAAAGAGCAATAAACCTTCCGTGTTGAAGTCAAGACGACCAACTGCAATCCAGCGAGCGCCGGAAATCTTCGGAAGATTGTCAAAGACGCTCGGACGTCCCTGCGGGTCGCGCATACTCACAATCTGACCGGCCGGCTTGTGATACACCAGCACGCGCGGAGCCTTGGGCTGCTTACCCTGAGCCATGCGCTTGACGATGCGACCGTTCAGCCGAACGATATCGCCGGGCATGACGCGCTGCCCCAAAAAGGCAGGCTCTGAGTTGACTGAAATGCGGCCTTCGACGATCAACTGCTCCATATCGCGACGACTGCCCAAGCCGAGATCAGCAAGAACCTTGTGCAGTTTTTCGCTTTGCTTGACAAGTTCGCTTTTTTTAGCGGCCTTCCCCTGGGCAAGCACCTTCGGATCAAACATCTGAGCGGCACAGAGTTCTGCATCAATGGCCGGCGCGTCTTCCGGAAGGGCCATGCCTTCGTCTTCGGGCTGAACATCTCGCACGCGCTTGGTATGGCGAACTTTGCCCCGACCTTCGGCGCGTCTATCCGTTTTCACATCGGTCTCTTCTGCAACACTTTCGGCTTGTGCTTCGGGCTGCCCCTGCGGTTCAATCTGTTCTGACGCCTCAACTACTTCCGGTTCAGCCTTTATCTTGCGCGTACGGGGTTTCTTAGCGGATTCTTGCTCGGCAACCGCATCCGCTTTCACCGTGCGACGCGTGCGCTTCGGCCGCACAGGAAGCTCGGCTTCAGCGGGGACTTCCTCGGAGGTTGCAGCAGTCATCGATTCAGGGGTAACGTCCTCAACCTTCTTGCGGCGAGTTACCGTACGGCGCTTCGCCACAGGTTGTTCTTCCTCAGCTGCTTCGACCGGAACAACAACAGGAGTTTCAGACTCTTCGGTTTTGCGTCGACGCACCACCCTGCGCTTGGGCTTATCAGCCTCTTGCGCAGTCACTTCTGCAACCGGTTCGGCCGCAGACGGTTCAGCCTCAACTTTGGCCTTGCGCGTGCGTGTAGCACGAGGCTTTTTGGCCGGAGCAGCCTCAACTCCTTCCGCATCGATCTGGACCGTACGGCGGCGCACCACTCGTTTCTTCGGTTCGGCCGGAAGTTCCGACGGGGTTTCGATCTGGCTTTCTTCTCGTGTTGTAGTCATAACGCTAACTGTCTTGCTGTCTTTTTCGTTATTCGGTTTCGGCTCTTTCTTGTGGCCTGTCGGCTACGCCCTCTGCGCTTTCTGCAGTTTTGTCTTTCTCTTCGGACGGCTCGTCGCCGAACACCAATTCAAATTCTTTGCTTTGCGGCATATCGCCCGATAAGGGCGGCAGATCCGCAAGGGACTTCAGTCCCAAATCATCTAAAAACTGTCGGGTCGTGGCAAAAAGCTCAGGGCGACCGGGCGACTCACGCCGACCGACAACCTCAACCCATCCTCTTTCCTGCAACTGTCGCAACACATTGGGATTGACCGCCACACCGCGAATGTCTTCTATATCTCCGCGCGTTGCCGGCTGTCGATAGGCAATGATGGCCAAAGTCTCCATCACGGCACGTGAATACTTGGGCATTTTCTGATCGCTCATGCGCAACAAATACTCGCCCACAGCCGTTGACGTTACAAACCCCCAGCCGCTTGCAGATTCAACCAAACGCAGGCCGCGTTCTTTCCATTGTTCGGAAAGCATGTTCATAGCCTCAAGCAGTTCCGTCTGCGTGAGGCGTCCAGCGAACAGACGCGAGAGATCCTCAAGCGTCAAAGGCTGAGGACTCGTCAGAAGCGCCGCTTCAATGACGTAACACGGTTGCAATGTGTCTGCCACGGTTGAGTCGTTTCGTGTTGATCGTGTTCAGAATTCGACCGCAATACGAAAGTCCTGTGCTCGCCGCTACGCTTTTGAAGCGTAGGTTAGCAAAATCGAATTCAACACGGTTGGAAAAAATTTCTTTTGCTTTGCCGACACTGTTTGCGTATGCAGTCGTCAAAGTAATCCGGAACTCCAATTGCGCGGTACCGGAATGTCAGGTACTCAATGAAGCGTCGCACTGTTCTTTCTTCGATCCGTTGCTCGGATTGCCGACGTCTTCGTTATCAGCGGTTGGAATCTTACTAAAAACCAGCCGCGATGCGACGATGGTTTCCCCTGTTTGGGAATATCAAAGTTCAGTTACCTCGTTTTTTCCCGGCTAAACCAAGGGAAACAGATAGAGACACCGAAACCGCAAAAAATCTGTCTTCAAATCTTTTGTTAATTGATTTATTCAATAAAATCAACAACTTACGAAAGCTGAAGGCAAAAAGAAAGCTCCCGATTTCGGAAGCCTCTCTTGTGCGGATGGTGCGCCAGGCAGGATTCGAACCCACGACCCCCTGGTTCGTAGCCAGGTACTCTATCCAACTGAGCTACTGGCGCACATCTCAGATATTTCCGCCTCGCTTTTCTGCGAAGCGGGGCGCATTGTATCGCCTGGTTTCGACTTATGCAAGTCTTTTTTGAAAATTTCTTGCAAAAAGCTCAAATTGCCTCAAAACAGCCGTCGCATCGGGGACCCGAGGATCCTGAGACAGAGCCGTCGGCAGCTTTGCTGACCGCTCCGGCGTGCCCCATCGTGTCACTGAAAGCTTCGGAAAGAACTTCCACATCATGTCCTCGCTCTGACAGGGCTTTAACAACGCTCGGATCAAAACGAGGCTCCAGACGTAACTTCGCCGTATTGTCTCCCCAAGTTCTGCCGATGAGCCAACGAGGTTCAGCAATCGCTTGGGTCAAGGGCATACCGGCAAGATGCCGGAGAATGACCGCGGCCTGCGTTTGAGGCTGCCCTTCTCCGCCCATTGTTCCGTAGGCAATGACGCGATCATCATTTGTGACTACCATCGCCGGATTGAGCGTATGAAACGGTAATGCTCCCGGACGCAAACAGTTGGGACTTGTCTCGTCAAAACTAAAAGCGCAACCCCGATTCTGCATAGTCACACCCGTTTCTTTAAGAACAAGGCCACTGCCGTACTCCCAATAGACACTCTGGATACAACTCACCACCGTCCCGTCCTTGTCGGCAACGCCAAACCAAACCGTGTCCCCCATGGCCTGCTGTTCTTCAAAACGGCATGCCTTATCGGGATCAAAGGACTTCGCAAGAGTGTCCAGCGATTGTGCGGACAGAAAGTCCTGGGGCGAGCGCGTCATTGCGCGCGGATCTCCCAGATGCTTATTGCGCCAGGCAAACGCAAATTTCGTCGCTTCAACTGCCGCATGCACAAATGCCGACGTATCATCTGGGTTGGGACCGAATCTTTCCATCAACCCCAGAATTGCCAGAGAGGACACTCCCTGCGTGGGTTCCGGGAGATTGTAAAAATCTTGACCGAATGCTCTCAAATGCAAGGGCTTAACGATTCGAGCTCGGCAGGCTTTAAAGTCAGATGACTCCAGCAGACTGCCCTCACTAGCCAGCTCTCGGCCCATCTGCTCACAGATCTCTCCCGAGTAAAAGTCATCCAATCCGACATCAGCAAGTTGTTGCAGTGTTCGGGCAAGCGCCGTCTGACGCAAAATAGCGCCCGCCTTCAACGGCAGTTTGCCTTCATCAAGAAAAACTTCGGCAAAACCCGGACAATCCCTGAGTCCGTCCACAGAAACCATCGTCGTTCGTTCTTGGCTCGCAGAAACCGGAAAACCGTTGGCTGCAGATTCGATGGACGGCGCCAAAATATCCTTGAGCGTCAAGCGCCTCGGATGGCCGGGAAGGCTCAAGAGTGCCTGCCAGCCACGAATGGTTCCCGGAACAGTGACAGCGGCAAATGCACCTCTGGGCGGCACTGCAGCCAGGCCGCGAGTCTCGTAGAAATCCACAGAAGCTCGTTCGGCAGCTTGTCCGCAGGCAAGCACCCCGACGGGGGCCTCCCCTTTTTTCTTGATCAACCAAAAACTGTCGCCGCCAATAGAGTTCATATGCGGATACACGACGGCCAAGCTTGCAGCCGTCGCAACCGCCGCTTCGAGCGCCGTGCCGCCCGCTTCAAGAATCTGACGTCCGGCTCGTGCGGCCAAAAAATGCGGCGCACTGACACCTGCCTGAGGAAGAGATTTCTGAAAACTCATCGCTGTCAAAAAAAATCGCGGCCTCGACAGCCAAATGGGTCGAAACCGCGAGTCCATCCAATGATCGACGGATCGGAGATTACTTCTTGACCGTCGTCTTGCGCGTCGTGGTCTTGCGAGCAGGCTTTTGAGGTTCTTCGCTCGTTTCTTTCTTCTCAGCAGCCTTCTTGGTCGTCGTCTTCTTCGCCGTCGTCTTGCGAGCGGCAGGCTTCTTCTCTTCTTCAGCTACCTCTTCAGTCTTGGCAACTGACTTGCGCGTCGCCTTCTTGGCGTGGGTCTCTTCAACCTCTTCTTCAACAGCCGCTTCTTCCTTCTTGGCAACTGCCTTCTTTGCAGTCGTCTTCTTAGCCGCAGTCTTCTTGTCTTCGGAAGCTTCAAGCTTGACGCCAAGCAAAACAGCAAGTTTCACCGATTCCTTCAGAAGATCAGCGCCCGAATCAATGAGCTCCTGGAAATCCTTCTGAGAAACCTTCGGCGTTTTGCCGCCAAGCTGACCGGAAATTCCTTTCATAGCGGTCGCCAAGCGAGCGTGAGCCGCTAAAAACGTATTAAGAACCTGTTCATTGATTGCGCTAGCCATCTTTTCTAATGCTCCTCGTATGGCACTGTGTTTGCTGAAAGCGGGTTCGACCGTCACTTCTGCTCAGCAAACGTTCATAACTCTGTGTTTCTTTCGGACCTCGATCGGAAACTGTTTGTTTCCGCGAAATTATAAAGCCCTGGTCTGGCCATTCCCGACATCAACAGGTATTGTCCATTGTTGACAAGGGCACAGAGGTGTTCTTTTGCTGCATGCGTCAATTGATGACAGGCGACCACCGCAGATAACAAAAAACCCTTGAAAATCAAGGGTTTATGCATCAATGGCGGAAGGGGTGGGATTTGAACCCACGATACGGTATAACCGTATACCGGATTTCGAGTCCGGCGCATTCGACCACTCTGCCACCCTTCCGTGCGGGTCGTTGTCATATTTTGAGGGGCGCATCTTAACAAAAGATTGGCGTTTTTGCACGTCCCTCACAAAATTTTTTGTCGCGTCAATCAATCGGACGGTGCTGCGGAAACAGCCGCCCCCATCTTCTGAGAAATCCGTTGGCCATACGTCCCGCAAAAAGCGCGGAAATCAGCGTTCCTTCGCGAACACCGTAGACCGTACCGAAAAAGAACAAACTCATCATGACGGACACTGTCACAAGAAACACGTCGACTGTCGTGCGAATTGTGCCGAACGATCCGCCGAAGCGATGCATGACAGCGATCACAAAACCTTCCGGCGGCAACACCAGCAAACGGGCAAAGACCATCGCCGAGACACCGAGCCCAGTCAGACACGTACCCAAGAAAACCTGCATGAAAGCCCAGCCGTAGTTGGTGGGATCCATAAAGCTCGTGAGCCACATGGCAACGTCAAACACCGCACCGAAAAAGGCGCAAACGGGCAATTGCTTCACTGCTTTGATCAGAAGATTCTTCGGGTCAACCAGACACTGAAGCACAAAAAAGAAAACGTTCGTGAGAAACACAAACAAGCCCATGGAAAGTCCGGTTTGGCGACTCAGAACAATAGCAGCGGAACTCACAGTACCGGTACCGAGTCCTGCATGGGTCACGGTGGCGATGCCCAGCGAGAGCACGACCAGGCCAAAAAGAAAAATAAGAACTCTTGAAAGCATCTCTACACTCGTAAACAAAACAACGCGGCCGCGATCAAAAATTGTCTTTTCGTGTCTGTCGGCAAACTCAGCAGATCGGGCCGAAAAGAGTCGTTGCATTTTAGACACACCTCTTGTTTTCAGCATCAGCAAAAGGAAGTAGTCAATATCCGATACACAATGGGAACCCGAAGCGGGAAAACGAGAAATTCCAACAAAATGCTGTCGTGTTACGTGCGCTTGCATCCTTTTGACAGCGCAACGAGCGCTCTCGCGGCATAATTTCGATAAAAGCGGCGCGCTCATTTCGAGCGGGCTGCATCTTGACGTCCCCAGAAAACAAGGTACGAGAAGTGTTTCAGTTTCAGTTGATGACGCCCATTGTGTGGCTCACCCGACTTCTGGTCGGCGCCTATCCTCAGTGGGAAGGCTGCAAGCCCTCAAAGCGCCAACGCATTTATTTCGCCAATCACACCAGTCACCTTGATACGATCGTGATCTGGACTTCGTTGCCGAGCATCCTGCGCCGTCATACGCGCCCGGTCGCCGCCAAGGACTATTGGGATCACGGCCTCTTTCGCAAGCGCATCGCCATGAAAGAATTGAACGTCGTGCTCATTGATCGCAAGCGTACCGAACACGCTGATCCGCTCGGTCCCTTGAAGGAAGCTTTGCGCGCCGGTGATTCGCTCATCATCTTCCCGGAAGGCACCCGTCGTCCGCAACCGTTGCCAAGCGAATTCAAAAGCGGCATCTGGCGTCTGATGCGTGAATTTCCCGAAGTCGAACTCATTCCGGTATACATCGAAAACCTGCACCGCGCTATGCCCAAAGGCGTCTACATTCCGGTGCCCACCATCTGTTCCGTCCACTTCGGCGCTCCGCTTGAACACAGCCCCGAAGATCCCAAGGAAGTGTTCCTCACCCGCGCTCGCCAGGCCGTGATCGACCTCGCGCAACAGCAGTAAAGGAGGCAAAAAAAATGATGCGACTCGGTATCAGCCTCCAGGAAGGCTATCTGATCATTCTGGCCACGCTCATTGTCCTACAAGGCGCAGGCACCATCTACGGGCTGTGGGCGCAGGGACGCGCCGCTACACCCGAAGCCGTTCGCCGTCTGGCCGTTGCCAACTCGCGCGTGCGCATGGGGTGGTGGCTGATCATCGTCTTTACGGTGGCATGGTGGTGGGGCATGGCTTCGCTGGTCGTGCTCTTTGCGATCTTCTCCTTTTTCCTGCTAAGAGAGTTCATCGCATTGACTCCGATTCGACACACCGACCATTGGGTGTTGGTTGTGGCGTTTTACCTGGCCATCCCAGCGCAGTATGCATTGGTGTATTTCAACCTCACTCATGTCTTTACGCTCTTTATTCCGGTATACCTCTTCCTGGTGTTGCCTGTGATCGCCGCCATGAGCCATGACACAGAGCGCTATCTGGAGCGCGTTGCAAAAGTTCAGTGGGGTTTGATGATCTGCGTCTTTTGCGTCAGTCACGCGCCTGCCATCGCCACGCTTGATTTTGAAAGCCGCAAGACGTCGGGTGAGTTGATGCTGCTTTTCTTCCTTATCATCGTGTTTCTCGCTGACCTCTTTTCGGTGCTCGCAAGTTCTGCCTTAGGCGGCAAAGCGCTCAAGATGAACCCGAACAAGACCGTCAAAGGCCTGACTGTCGGCTCGTGTCTCGCAGTGATTGCAGGCATCGCTCTTTATTGGCTCACGCCATTCTCGATCCTTCAAACGGCTCTTTACGCGCTGGCAATCGTGCTTTCCTGCATAATGGGTGACATGGTCATCAGTTCCGTGAAGCGCAGTCTCGGCTCCAAGTCCTGGGAAAGTGAGTTTTATATCGGACGAGGCATCATCGAACGCCTGGCACCGCTTACGTTCGCTGCGCCCGTGTTTTATCACCTGACGCTGATTTTCCAGAACTTCGCTCACTTTCCAAGTATGAACTGACCGCTTACGCTGTAAACTCTCAGGCGCAGGATTTTCGTCAAAGAGTCCTGCGCTTTTTGTTTGAGGAACCCACTGTTCCTCGTGCTTAGAAATAACACGATCAGCCGGAGGTTTGAAGTCAAACAAGCCGGATTTGCAAGGATTGAACCATGCCCAGCAATCAATACGAAACGCTTCTCGAACACGTCTACAAAACAGGTGTCGACAAAAACGACCGTACCGGTGTCGGTACGCGTTCCGTATTCGGTTATCAGATGCGATTCAATCTTGCTGAGGGCTTTCCCCTTGTCACAACCAAAAAGCTTCACATCCGCTCCATCGTCCATGAGCTACTCTGGTTTCTTTCGGGCTCGAGCAACATCAAATATCTGCACGACAACGGCGTGTCGATCTGGGATGAGTGGGCCGATGAAAACGGAGATCTGGGCCCTGTCTACGGAGTACAATGGCGCAGCTGGCCGGCTGCCGACGGCCGCAAAATCGACCAGATTACGAATCTGGTCGAAGGCATCAAGAAGAATCCCGACAGCCGCCGTCATCTGGTTGTAGCATGGAATCCGGCCGAAGTCGACAAGATGGCCTTGCCGCCATGCCACTGTCTCTTTCAGTTCTACGTGGCAAACGGCAAACTCTCCTGTCAACTCTATCAGCGTAGCTGCGACATTTTCCTTGGCGTGCCTTTTAACATTGCCAGCTACTCATTGCTGACGCACATGATTGCTCAGCAGTGTGATTTGGACGTCAGCGACTTCGTCTGGACAGGCGGCGACTGCCACATTTACAAAAACCACTTCGAGCAAGTCGAACTGCAGCTTTCGCGCACGCCGCGCGCCTATCCTAAGCTGGTGATTGGTCGCAAGCCCGCATCCATCTTCGACTACAAGTTCGAAGACTTCGTAATCGAAGGCTACGATCCCTGGCCGCATATCAAGGCTCCGATCGCCGTCTGAACCTCAGAGTCATTCAGACAGCCGCGATGATTTGCGCCACGGCCCGCGTGAGTTTCTTGAGATAGTCAAGTCTCAGCATCTCGTTGGGTCCGTGCGCGTTGGATTCCGGCCCAAGAACTCCTGTGAGCAGGTATTGCGGCGAACCGAAGAACTTATCAAAGAGCGGCAGAATGCCAATCGATCCTCCACAGCCGCAATAGACCGGGTCCGAGCCGAAACAGTCTTGTACTGCCTCGGCAACAGCCTGCTTGAATCGAGACGTTTCCTGCGGTGCGTTCCATCCGCCTTCGGCATGCGCATTCTCCACTGTCACACGGCACCCGAACATCGGCTTAGCGGTCAGCGTTTCAGTTAACCACTCAAGCGCCCGTGCTCCGTCAGCCGTAGGCGGCAGTCGCACAGAGAGCTTTAACTTCGTGTAAGCACGCAACACATTGCCGGCACTTTCCACGGGAGGTATACCCTCGGCACCCGTCACGCACAGTTGCGGCTTCCAAGTGTTCATCACCACCGTCTCAAACGGATCCGAACTTCTTGCATGCGTGCCGCCGGCCCACGGAATATCTGCAAAAACACCTTCGCCAACCGTTTCGGCATAACGCTTCATCTGCTCAAGACGAACAGGCGGGATTTCGACGTTAAGCGCCTCAGCCGTCATTTCTCCTGTCTGTGCATTTTCAATGCGATCAAGCAGTGCGCGTGCGATCATGAAGGAACTCGGCGCAATACCCGAAACAAGTCCCGAGTGCATGCCGTGCTCGGCGACTCGAACATTAAGCGTCAAAACCGCCGCGCCGCGAAAACTTACCGTGGACCAAAGATGTTCATAGTCAGCGCCGCCGCAATCCATGACCACGACCAAGCCCACACTTTCATACCACCCGCGGCAGATTTGCATCCAATACTCAAAATCTCGCGAACCGCATTCTTCGTCCGTCTCGTAGAGTCCCACGACACGACTGTGAGGAACTCCTGCCCTTCGAAGTGACAAAAGCGCCACCATTGCCGCGTAGAAGTTGTAACCGTCGTCCGCCGCGCCGCGCCCATAAAGACGGTCACCTTCCAACGTCGGCTCAAAAGGCTTACGGTTTATGCTCCAGCCTTCCCCTTCAGGCTGCTTGTCGAAATGACCGTAGAAAAAAACAGCCTTTTCGTTATCTTTACCACTTGCCGGAATGTCAAAGAAAAGCGCCGGCGTACGGCCGGGTTCGGTCAAAACCTCAAAAACAGCTTCAGGAAACAAACGCCGTCCCCAAGCAGCCGCGTTGCGGCAGACCTGCAACAGAAAACCGTTGGTTTCCCAATCGACATCGAAATCCTTCGATTTGCACGGCATGCGAACGTAGTTTTTGAGTTCGTTAAGAGCTTCGCCCTGCCAGGCCTCGTCTACAACAGATTTGATTGTTTTCTTGGTTGCGGCTTTCATCATTTGTGTTCGATCCTTATCGATGTGTTTTGTCTTTAGGCTCGTCGCCGTCGGCACGCGGTTTCGACTCTACCACGATTTTTCCCGGTGAAATTTGTTAGATTTCGCATCGTTGATTACCGTACTTCGACGAACAAAATTTTTTTCGACAACACTATGGCTCAACTTGCAATCATCGTTGCTCACGCGCAAAACGGTACGATCGGACTTGCTGGCAATATGCCCTGGCGCCTTCCTGAAGATCTCAAGCATTTCAAGGAAGTCACCATGGGGCACCCCGTCATCATGGGACGTGTCACGCACGAATCAATCGGCCGTCCCCTGCCCGGACGCACAAACATCGTCATCAGCCACAATCCCGACTACCGCCCCGAAGGATGCCTCACGGCGACATCTCTTGAAGAGGCTGCCGCCATGGTCCAGGAAAGTGAACTGGCATTTGTAATCGGCGGCGCTCAAATCTACGCTCAAGCGCTGCAGTCGGTTGACACCTGCTGGATTACGGAAATTCAAGCTGAGTATCCGGGTGACGCCTTCTTCGGTCCTTTGAGCCTTGAAGAATGGAATCGCGAAGTTCTCTCGGAATTGCCCGCCAACGACAAGCGCCCGGCGCTCACTTTCTGCATCTACCGCCGCAAGCACTAAACTTCGGGAATTGATCCGGCCGGTTGTTTTGTCATGTCGCCGCTTTTCACGCTGTTTCTGGTCACAAGCTTTGCCAACATTGCCACGCCCGGCATCGGTGCCGTTATGGCCGTTAATCTTGGGCTCTCCCTGGGATGGAAAAAGGCCATACCGGGATGTTTGGGAATTGCTATCGGCATTGCTTTTCTTTTCGTGATCGCTCTTTCCGGCACCGGTGCCGTGCTTGCAACGCATCCGGCAGCTTTTTCGGTAATTCAGCTCATCGGCGCAGCCTTTCTGGTATATCTCGGCGTGAGGTCGATTCTTAAGAAACCTTCGCATGCCTCCCTCATTGGCCGCAGCGACGAACAAACCGAAAGCGGCTTTTCGCAGTTCATAAAATGTGCGGCGATCTCTGCGGCCAACCCGCAACCCATCATTTTCGGTCTTACTGTGCTGCCGTCCTTCATTGATCCGACGCTTTCCTACGTTGCGCAATCAGCGGTAATGATTGCCATCTACGCCCTGATCGTTTTCGTGATGATGATGGCCTATGCGATTTTGGCAGCCCACGCCCGCGTCTTTTTAAGCGGACCGCGGGGGCCTCGCGTGATCAATTGCATTTCAGGCGTCGTCTTCCTGCTGCTGGCAGCGTTTTTGCTTTACCGCGCACTTGTGCTCTGAATGCTAGGAAAGAAGCAAAGTCGTCTTTTTCGGTGTTTCTCGCCAAAAAAACTTTTCGCTACAATACTCGATTCAATTTGTTGGTCTTTTGCGCCAGTCCGCGCACTCGAAGATTGAGCCACCGGCTCACGTGCGCTGCGGATGAATTGAACCGAATTTCTAAACCCATACGAGATACGAAAGAAAATGACTCACGTTGTTTGCGAAGCCTGCATCAACTGCAAGCGCACCGACTGTGTGGACGTCTGTCCGGTTGACTGCTTCCACGAAGGCCCCAACTTCCTGGCCATCGATCCCGACGAATGCATTGACTGTGCCGTGTGCGTACCTGAATGCCCCGAAGGCGCCATTTTTGCTGAAGAAGACGTTCCTGCTGACCAGCTTGATTTCATTCAGATAAACGCCGAACTCTCACACCAGTGGCCGTCAATCACCCGCAAGAAGCCCTATCCGGACGATGCTGACGAATGGGTCAACGTTCCCAATAAACGCCAGTACCTGAAGCGTTAATCTTTTCTCAGTCGCAAAGACTTTTTTCCCAACTGAGGAGTTGCACTATGGCGATTTGCCAAACCAAAGTTGTGCACGCGCAAGCCGTTGCCGACAACGTCACGCATCTGAAATTGGCCGTGCCTGAAGGTTGTCAATGGGTCACCGGTCAGTTTGCTCGCATCGCGATGCCCTCGACGAACGAACCGCAGTGGCGCTGCTACTCGATTGCCAGCAAAGCAGGTGCAGACACGCTGGACTTCTTCATTGCCCGCGTCAAGGGCGGTGCGGTCAGTCCGCGCCTGTGCAACCTCAAGGTCGGTGAAACAATTCTTCTTGATACCGAAATGAACGGTATGCTGATTGAGTCGCGACTGCAGCCGGGCGGCCGCGATCTGTGGCTGCTTTCTACGGGGACAGGCGTGGCACCTTTCGTGGCTATCGTTTCCGACGACTCGATCATGGACAAATACGAACGCGTCTTCCTGGTTCACGGCGTGCGCAATTGGAACGAAACGCAATACCTGCAACATGTGCTGAAACTGCAACCCAAATTGCGCGTCATGGCATCCGTCACGCGTGACGAAGGCGCCGTGATTGATGTCCGCATTCCCGACGCTCTCGAAAGTGGTCTGCTTGAAGCCACGGCGGAAGCCAAGCTCACGCCGCAAGCAAGCCGAGTGATGCTGTGCGGCAACCCCGCCATGGTCAAGGCTGTTCGAGCCAGTATGCGTGCCCGCGGCATCGTCAGTCCGAGAAACGGCGAACCCGGACAGCTTCTTGCCGAAAACTTCTGGCTCTGATTCTTGCCTGCTGCCGATTTCCAAACACGCGAATATCGGCAGCTTCTTCTTTCGATGTTTGCGATGTCTGAACCAAACACCACAGAGCGCCTCGCTGAGGCGCTTTGCCGTCTTTTGCCCCAAACCCAATGCCGCCAATGCGGCTTTGACGGATGCGCGCAGTACGCCCGCGCCATTGCCGAGGACCGAGCTGAAATCAACCGCTGTGCACCAGGCGGAAAAAAAGGCGTCGAAAAGCTTGCCGCACTTACAGGACATCCGGCTCTCGAGATTGATTCGGAATATGGACGGGAACTCCCCTTTGCCGTGGCCCGCATTGATCCCAAACGTTGCATTGGATGCCGCCTCTGCCACAGCGCCTGCCCCGTTGGGGCCGTTTCAGGACTGCCCAAGCATCTTTTTGCCGTCATCGAATCCTCTTGCACGGGCTGCGGTCTGTGCGTGTGCGCTTGCCCTGTCAACGCGGTTGAAATGATCGAAAACGGACATGTTTGGACAACTGAAGACGCTGCTCGCGCAAAAGCCGACTATGAGCGCACCAACGCTCGCCGAAAGGCAAGTGCCGAGCAACGCCGCGCGCAACTGGAAAAAGCAACCGACAACAAGAGCGCCGTGCTCATGCAAGCACTTTTGAAGGCCAAATCTCTCAAGAAATCGTGAGGTCCAACTGTGAACGCACAAACTCGTCGTCAAATCATGGAGCGGCTCAAGGCCGAACGCCCCGAGCCTGAGAGTGAACTCAATCACAACAACGCCTTCGAGCTTCTGATCGCCGTGATGCTCTCGGCGCAAGCCACCGATAAAAGCGTCAATCTGGCTACACCCGCTCTTTTTGCCGCGATGCCCGACGCAGCGACGATGGCGCAAAAAACTCCCGAAGAAATCGAGCCTTTCATCAAGACCATCGGCCTATACCGCAATAAAGCAAAGCACGCCGTGGGTATTGCAAAAGCTTTGCTCGAGCGCTTCGACGGTGAAGTGCCCCAAACATTGAAGGAACTCACGTCACTTCCCGGCGTTGGTGAAAAAACGGCCAAAGTGGTTTTGAACGTCGCCTTTAACAAACCTTTCATTCCGGTTGATACACATATATTTCGCGTATGTCAACGCACCGGTCTCGTTCAAGCCAAAACAGCCAACGAATGCAGTGATAAACTCGAGAAACTATTGCCCGAAGAGTTCCGACTGGGAGCGCATCACTGGATTTTGCTGCATGGCCGATACTGCTGTACGGCCCGCAAGCCTCAATGTTCGAAGTGTCCGATCTCAGATCTGTGTCGCTGGCCTGAAAAGGAACTCTCCTAGAGGATCTCGACGCAACGGACAATCTTGCAGGCGGTGACGCGCCATGGAAAACATAACGCTTGAACTCTTGCTCTATTTAGCTGCAGGTGCCGCTTTGGGCGGCTACGTCAACGGTTTGGCGGGTTTTGGAACCGGACTGATGAGTCTCGGTATCTGGCTGCAGGTGATGAGTGTGGAAGAAGCCGTCCCGGTTGTGGCAGCTATGAGCGTTGTAAGCGGCGTGCAAAGTCTTTGGCTCACACGACAAGGTGTCAGGACGGGGCTGCATCGTCTGCCCCGCTTTCTGGTTCCCGCATTGATCGGTTTGCCGGTGGGAGCGTGGCTTCTCAATTGGATCGACGCCACGCATTTGAAACTCGCCGTCGCCTTTTTCATGCTCTTTTATACGGCGTTTTTCCTGCTACGCGGACAGCTTGCCAAAGCGTTTACCAAAGAGCGCCCATTTTGCGACGGACTGGCCGGATTCACAGGTGGCGTCATGGGCGGCGCGGCTTCTCTATCGGGCGTTGTTCCCACAATGTGGTGTGCTTTGCAACCTTGGGACAAGTTTCAGACGAGTGCCGTTTTGCGTCCTTACAACGTCGTTATTTTGACGTTGGCCTTCATTTGGTATCTCGCTGCGGGTCATGTCTCGCTTATGACCTGGATCTTTACCGCAATCGCCTTTCCCGTCACGCTCATTTTTTCTCGTCTGGGAGTCGCTACTTTTCGTCGACTCACCGACACAATGTTTCGCAACGTGCTGGTTGCGCTGATGGTTGTGAGCGCCTTTTCGATTCTGGCGCGAGAATTTCTTGCCTAACTGCTTTCCGTTATGCAGAATCCCTACCTCTCCTACGCCTCCGCACGCCTGGCCTGCATGTTCTACTTCATGGCGCCGGGCCTGGCCTACGGTCTTGTCACCTCGCGCATGCCTGCTCTTAAGAACATGACGGGGGCAACGGAAGGTGAACTCGGCATCATTCTGCTTTGCTTCGGATTATCGGCATTAATCGGTCTGGCATTTGCGCCGCGTTTGATCGCAAAAATCTCCGCCAAAACGACGCTTCTTGCTTCGAGTCTCGCCTGCATGGTGTTCGTCGTTTTGGTGTCCTTTTCATCTTCAGTGTGGTTCTTCGGCATCGCGATGGCGCTGCTGGGCATCTGCATGGGCTTGTGCGACGTCACCATGAACGTACAAGGCGTCGAAGTCGAACGCGCCTACAAAAAGAGTTCCATGAACATCCTGCACGCAGGCTACAACATCGGTGCCGCCGCTGCGGCATGTGCTGGC
>ULWC01060030.1_pt1 | contig 30330 bp, 23 predicted proteins | sample 1959931 | NCBI WGS metagenome assembly ULWC01 (sample SAMEA4835801, study PRJEB28245) | human gut metagenome | biome: gut microbiome; material: fecal sample | place: Denmark | collected 2008
TCCGATGGTCGTGGCGCCGCCGACAATCGAGGTCCAGCAGTTGTGCGGGGCGATGCGCGAGTTGCGGCTCGACATGGCGTAGAGCACGCGCGTCACCCCTTCGGAGATGTTGTCGCGCACGATGTAGCGGACGAAGAGCGACGCGAGGATGATGCCCACGACCGGGTAGATCAGGTAGAGGAAGTGGGCGCTGTCGACGGGAAACCAGCGCGTCAGTCCGTTCTTGATGGCGTAGAGCAGCACCTCGAAAAAGTAGGTCCCCAGTCCGGCGAGCACGCCGACCACAACGGCCAGAAGCATCATCATCTGGCTGTTCGACAGACGCCGTGTCAGGTGCAGGAACAGGGCGTAGAGCCGGTCGGTACGCGGGAGTTTCATCGTCGGCGGGTGGCGTGTCGGTTACTGGCGTGCGGCGTAGTGGCGGGCCTGCTCGGCGATCAGCTCCTTGTCCTCGAAGTAGTTGATGCGCATGGCGTTGCGTACCTCCGCAAGGGTTGCCGCAGCGGCTTCGCGGGCTTTGGCCGAGCCCGCCTCGAGTACCTTGTAGACCTCCTCGATGCGCCCCTCGTAGTAGTGGCGGCGTTCGCGGATCGGGTCGAGCACCTCGTTCAGCACGGCGATGAGCAGCCGCTTGACCTTCACGTCGCCCAGGCCGCCGCGGCGGTAGTGGGCCTTCAGCTCGTCGAGCGAGGCGTAGTCGGGGGCGTATTTGGCCAGCTGCTCCGGCGTGCAGAAGGCGTCGAGGTAGGTGAAGACCGTGTTGCCTTCGATCTTGCCCGGGTCGTCGACGCGCAGGTGGTCCGGATCGGTGTACATGCTCATGACCTTCTTCTTCACCTCGTCGGCCGTATCCGAGAGGTAGATGCAGTTGCCCAGCGACTTCGACATCTTGGCCTTGCCGTCGGTGCCCGGCAGGCGCAGGCAGACGGAGTTCTCGGGCAGCAGGATCTGCGGCTCGACGAGCGTCGGCCCGTAGACGGCGTTGAACTTGTGGACGATCTCGCGCGTCTGCTCGATCATCGGCTCCTGGTCCTCGCCCGCCGGGACGGTCGTCGCCTTGAAGGCCGTGATGTCCGACGCCTGGCTGATGGGGTAGGTGAAGAAGCCCACGGGGATGCCCTGGCGCTGCGTCGTGTCGCCCTCGGCCGCCCCCTCGGCAAAGCCGCGCAGCTGAATTTCGGCCTTGACCGTCGGGTTGCGCTGCAGGCGCTGCACGGTCACGAGGTTCATGTAGTAGAAGGCCAGCTCGCACAGCTCGGGCACCTGCGACTGGATGAAGAGCGTCGAACGTGCGGGGTCGAGCCCGGCCGAGAGGTAGTCGAGGGCCACCTCGATGATGTTCTGCCGGATCTTTTCGGGGTTGTCGGCGTTGTCCGTGAGGGCCTGTGCGTCGGCAATCATGATGAAGATTTTGTCGTATTCTCCCGAGTTCTGCAGCTCGACGCGGCGGCGCAGCGAACCCACGTAGTGTCCCAAGTGGAGGCGGCCCGTCGGGCGGTCGCCGGTGAGGATGATCTTTTCCATGTGCGGCTTGGTTGTATTGTCCATGTGAATGTTGTCCTGTTGATCGGCAAATATAGCACAAATCACACAAACTTACGAAAAACCCGCTGCGGTTGCGGAAAAAGTTGGCGATTATCGGTATTTTTTATATTTTGGTCCGCTGAAATAGTTACCTTTTATGACGATCATCCAACTTGAATACCTGTTGGCCGTGGCCAACTGCGGCAGCTTTTCGATGGCCGCCGAGCACTGCTTCGTGACGCAGCCCTCGCTGAGCATGCAGGTCAAGGCCCTCGAGGAGGAGCTGGGCGTGGTGCTGCTCGACCGCTCGAAGAAACCCGTGATTCCGACCGAGGCGGGAGCCGTGGTGCTCGAGCGTGCCCGCGAGACGCTCAAGGCCTACAACTGCATCCGCGAGGCGGTGGCCGAACTCAAGGGCGAGACGGCCGGCAAGCTGCGGCTGGGTGTCATCCCGACGATCGCGCCCTACCTGCTGCACAAGTTCATCCCGGCCTTCGTCCGCGACTTCCCGAAGGTCGAGCTGGAGATTTCGGAGATGATTACCTCGGAGATCGTCACGGCGCTCAAGCGCGACCGCATCGACGCGGCGCTCGTGGCCAGCGGCACGTGCGGCGAGGGCATCCAGGAGCAGGAGCTCTTCAACGACCGCTTCTTCGCCTACGTCTCGCCCGAGAATCCGCTCTACGAGCGGCAGAACATCCGCATCGAGGAGATCGACCTGAAAGACCTCGTGATCCTGAGCGCCGGCAACTGCATGCGCGACCAGATCATCGAGCTGTGCCAGGCCAAGCGCGAGATGCCGTCGCACTTCTCCTTCGAGTCGGGGTCGCTCGACACGCTCATGCGCATCGTCGACTGCACGGCCTGCCTGACGATCATTCCCGAGATGGCCATCGAGTTCATCCCGGCCGAGCGGCGCGACCGCGTGAAGACCCTCGCCAAGGGGGCCACCTCGCGCAAGATCGCCGTGGCCGTGCGCCGCACCTATGTCAAGGGGTCGATCATCCGGGCCCTCACCGATACGATCATGGCGCATGCCGCGCCCGGCAAGTCGTGAGCGGCGGCCGTGGGGGCGAAAGGATGGCAAGTCGGAAGCGCCCGGCGGCACAGGCGGGAACGGCCCGTTGAACGGGCTGGCCGGTTGAGGCTGTCCGAATCGGAGCGGGCGTGCGCGGCGTGCGCGCGTCGGACGGGGTTCCGGGTGCGGAACGCCGTTTTTTTGTCGCGTTCGGGGCGGCCGGAGCTATTTCTTGGTGTGTAATTTTCAAATCTTAATTCTATTTCGTACCTTTGCAAGGTTATAGACACATATTGATATTGAAAGGAATTTATGAACAAACTGATCGAAACGATCGTCAGCGCGATTGAAGATAAAAAGGGAAAGAACATCGTATCGCTGGACCTTTCGGGATTCGACGGTGCCATCTGTTCGCAGTTCGTGGTCTGCAATGCGGACTCCACGACGCAGGTGGCCGCCATTGCCGCGGGCATCGAGGAGAAGGTGCTCGAAGAGCTCGGCGAGAAGGTCTGGCGCATCGAAGGGCAGCAGAATGCCCTGTGGATTGCCATGGACTACGTGGATGTCGTGGTGCACATCTTCCAGACCGAGCTGCGCAGCTTCTACCGCCTGGAGGAGCTGTGGGCCGATGCTCCCATGCAACATTACGAATACGAAGAATAGAAGGAGACAATGACAACAAAAGGAAACAGCAATAAACCCCGGGTGAACATGCCGCGGCCCTCGTTCATGTGGGTCTACGGCATCCTCGGGGCCCTGATTATCGGCTGGGCGCTCTTCGGGCAGTCGGACGACACGCCCCTGCAGAGCGACTGGATGACCGTCGGGCAGATGGTCGAGGCCGGCGAGGTGGAGAAGATCGAGGTCATCAACCGCGACCAGGCGCAGGTCTACCTCAGGAAGGAGGCCGTGAAGAGATACCGTACCGACACGAATGACAAACGTTTCCGCCGCATGCCCGAAAAGGGGGTGCAGCTGGTTTTCAATATCGGGTCGGTGGATTCGTTCCGCGAGGACCTGAAGGCCGCCGAGCAGGTGTCGGGCAGCCAGGTCCCGGTCGTCTACGAGAACAAGACGAGCGACTGGACGAACATTCTGGTCAACCTGCTGCCGTGGGTGCTCATCATCGGCGTGTGGATCTTCCTCATGCGGTCGATGGCGCGCGGTGCCGGCGGCGGCGCGGGCGGCGGCATCATGAACGTGGGCAAGGCCAAGGCGCAGGTCTTCGACAAGGACAACTCCAAGCGGGTGACCTTCAAGGATGTGGCCGGTCTGGAGGAGGCCAAGGTCGAGATCATGGAGATCGTCGACTTTCTCAAGAAGGCGGACAAGTACCGCGAACTGGGCGCCAAGATCCCGAAGGGGGCGCTGCTCGTCGGCCCTCCGGGTACGGGCAAGACGCTGCTGGCAAAGGCCGTGGCGGGCGAGGCGAACGTGCCGTTCCTCTCGATCTCGGGCTCGGACTTCGTCGAGATGTTCGTGGGCGTGGGCGCCTCGCGCGTGCGCGACCTCTTCGAACAGGCCAAGCAGAAGGCCCCCTGCATCGTCTTCATCGACGAGATCGACGCCATCGGCCGCGCGCGCGGCAAGAATGCGGGCTTCTCCGGTAACGACGAACGCGAAAATACGCTCAACCAGCTCCTCACGGAGATGGACGGCTTCCAGACCAATACGGGTGTCATCGTGCTGGCGGCGACGAACCGCGCCGACATCCTCGACAAGGCGCTCATGCGTGCGGGCCGCTTCGACCGGCAGATCGAGGTGGGGCTGCCCGACGTCAAGGAGCGCGAGGAGATCTTCGAGGTGCACCTGCGGCCGCTGAAGCTCGATCCGGAGCTCGATCGCTCGTTTCTGGCGCGCCAGACCCCCGGCTTCTCGGGTGCCGACATCGCCAACGTCTGCAACGAGGCGGCGCTCATCGCCGCACGCCACAACAAGAAGTTCATCTCGAAGGAGGACTTCCTCGCGGCCATCGACCGCATCGTCGGCGGCCTGGAGCGCAAGAACAAGATCATCTCCGACGAGGAGAAGCGCGTGATCGCCTACCACGAGGCGGGCCACGCCACGGTGAGCTGGATTCTCGAGAATGCCAACCCGCTCATCAAGGTGACGATCATCCCGCGCGGCAAGGCGCTCGGCGCCGCCTGGTACCTGCCCGAGGAGCGGCAGATCACCACGCGCGAGCAGATCATGGACGAACTGGCCGCCACGCTCGGCGGGCGCGTTTCGGAGCAGCTGACCTTCGGCGAGGTTTCGACCGGGGCGCTCAACGACCTGGAGCGCGTCACGAAGCAGGCCTACGCGATGGTCGCCTACTACGGCATGAGCGACGCGATCGGCACGATCTCGTACTACGACTCGACGGGCCAGAGCGACATGTCCTTCACGAAGCCCTATTCGGAACTGACGGCGCAGCAGATCGATGCCGAGGCCAAGGCGCTCATCGCCAAGGCCTACGCCATGGCCGAGAAGGTGCTGCGCGAGCATGCCGACGGACTGAAGCAGCTGGCCGAGCTGCTGCTCGAACGCGAGGTGGTCTTCACCGAGGATGTCGAGCGCATCTTCGGCAAGCGCAAGAAGGATATCGAGCGCGAGCGCCGCGAGGCGGCGGCCCGTGCCGCCGGAAAGGAGGCGCCCGAGCAGGCTTCTGCGAAGTCCGACCCGGCCGCCGCAACGACTTCGGCGGACGAAGCACGGACCTCTTCCGCAAAGGCCGGTGACACCTCCGTGACGGCCGCAGCCCCCGCCGCACCCGCACCCGCTGCCGATGCGTCCGCTTCGGCGGATGGCCCGGCAAAGGACTCCCGTCCGGGCGGTGACCGATAAGACCGACAACCGACTAACCTCAATGCCTGAAAATGACTGACAAGATGAAGAATCTCGCGGTCCGCACGTTGAGCGGGATCGTACTTGCCGCGGTGGTCCTCGGGGCCGTCGTCTGGTCGCCGTGGAGCTTCGGCGCGCTGCTGCTGCTGCTGCTCGTTGGCGGCATGCACGAATTTTACGCGCTGGCCGAGGCGCGGGGCGACCGCCCGCAGCGCCTGATCGGCATGGTGACGGGCGCGGTGCTCTTTGCCGTCAACTTCGCCTTCCTTTCGGGAAGTGCCGGTGCGGCGGGCGGGCTCCGGCCGCTGCTGGCCGCCGGGATGGCCTTCCTGCTGCTGTTGCTGCCGCTGATGCTCGTCTGCGAGCTCTACCGCCGGGGCGAGAACCCCGCGGCGAATGTCGGCGTGACGCTGCTGGGCATCTGCTACGTGGCCCTGCCGCTGACGCTCATGGCCTACATCCCCTTCGTGGGGCGTTATGTGTGGAATCCGTGGACTATGCTCTTCTTCGTCTTCATCATCTGGGCCAACGACGTCTTCGCCTACCTCGTGGGCATGGCCTTCGGACGGCACCGCCTCTTCGAGCGGCTCTCGCCCAAGAAGTCGTGGGAGGGGTTCTTCGGCGGTGTGGCCGGAGCCCTCGTCATGGGGTACGTCGCCTCGCGCTGCATGGGCGAGGCGTGGTGGGTCTGGGTCGGCCTGGCGCTCGTCGCCGCGGTGACGGGCGTGCTGGGCGATCTGGTGGAGTCGATGTTCAAGCGCGCGGCCGGCGTCAAGGACTCCGGGACGATCATCCCGGGCCACGGCGGCATCCTGGACCGTTTCGACGCCATGCTGCTTGCGGCTCCCTTCGTGGTCGTCTACCTCTGGTTTGTTCTTTGAGTTGAAACCGAAACCTTCGTCGTGTTATGAGAATCAATAAGGAAGGATACAAAATCATCTTTTTTTCGGGTGTCGTCTGCCTGCTGATCTGGTGGGGCTTCTACCGCCTGCTGGTCACTGATGCCGCCAATCTGCTGATGTGGGGCGGTACGGTGTTCCTCTTGCTCTTCTGGTTCTTCATCGTGGCCTTCTTCCGCGAGCCGCGCCGCGTGCGCATCCACGACGCCGATCTGGTCTTCGCGCCGTGCGACGGCCGCGTGGTCGTCACGGAGGTCGTCATGGAGAACGAGTACCTCAAGCAGGAGATGCTCCAGATTTCGATCTTCATGTCCATCACGAACGTCCACATGAACTGGGTTCCCGTGGGCGGCAGGGTGGAGTATTTCAAATACCATCCGGGCCGCTTCCTCGTGGCGTGGCACCCCAAGTCCTCGACCGAGAATGAACGCACGACGACCGTCGTGCGCATGGACTCGGGGCAGCCGGTGCTCTTCCGCCAAATCGCGGGGCTCATCGCCCGCCGCATCGTCTCCTACATGAAGCCGGGCGAGCCCGTGGAGCAGAACAGCGTCTGCGGCTTCATCAAGTTCGGCTCGCGCGTCGACGTGCTCGTGCCGAAGGAGAGCGAGCTGCTGGTCGAGATCGGCGACCCGACCGTCGGATCGCAGACGCCCATCGCCCGTCTGCGCAAGGAGATCGAATAGCTCGCGGCAATGAAAACGACACCCCAGACCTTCCTGAAGTTCATCGCGGGGACGGCCATCGCCGCGGCCGTGCTCTTCCTGATTTGGTACTTCTCGTCGATCGTCGTCTACATCCTCGTCTCGGCCGTGCTGGCCGTCATGGGCCGGCCGCTGGTCAACCGCCTTGCGGCGCTGCACGTGCGCGGATGGCGCGTGCCGCGCTGGCTCGCCGCACTGGTGACGCTCGTGGTCATCTGGGCCCTGTTCGCGCTCTGCTGCTCGCTCTTCGTGCCGCTGGTCTTCAACAAGATCAACCAGTTCTCGACCGTCGACTTCGCCTCGGTCGTCAACAGCATCGGCGAACCCATCGCCCGCATGCAGCGGGACCTTCAGAACCTCTTTGCCCTCTCGGAGAGCAGCTTCTCGCTCTCGGACGAGCTGGTGGCCATGTTCCGTCAGGTGGTCGACATGGAGTCGGTCAACCGGCTCTTCTCGTCGGTTGTCGGCGTCGTGCTTTCGTCAGTGATCGCCCTCTTCTCCATCTCGTTCATCACCTTCTTCTTCCTCAAGGACGACGGCCTGTTCTATGCCATGGTCACGGCCGTCTTCCCCGAACGCTACCACGACAACATCACGCGGGCGCTCGATTCGGTCACGGTGCTGCTCTCGCGCTACTTCACGGGCATTCTCTCCGAGAGCCTGATGCTCATGGTGGCCGTCACGCTGGTGATGATGGCCTTCGGCATGAAGGCCGCCGACGCCTCGTTTATCGGGCTGGTCATGGGCGTGATGAACGTCGTACCCTATGCCGGGCCGCTCATCGGCGGCATCTTCTCGGTCTTCGTGGGGATCATCACCCCGATCGAGGGGATGTCGGTCGGCCATACGGCCTTCGTTATTGCCGGGTCGCTGCTGATCCTGAAGGGGCTCGACGACTTCGTCATCCAGCCCACGCTCTATTCCGAGCGGGTCAAGGCCCACCCGCTGGAGGTCTTCCTGGTGATCCTCATCGCCGGATCGCTCGCCGGCATCCTCGGCATGCTGCTGGCCATCCCCTCCTATACGGTCATCCGCGTCTTTGCCAAGGAGTTCTTCTCGCAATTCACGCTGGTGCGCAAACTCACCGAAAAGATCTGATGGAACATTTCGCCGGAGAGCACACCGCCGGGCTGCCCGTGCGTGACGGCTGCGACGCTGCGGGGGCAGCGGACGCCGCGCCCCGTTGTGCGGCAGCCGGAGTTTCCGCGGCGGATGGCCGCGAAACGGGGCGTGCAGCTGTCTCTGCGGCTGCACATCCCGCGGAGGGGACGGGCCCTGTGGAAAATCCGCCTGCCGGTGCGGCTTCCGAGGCGGGATTGACCCCTGTGGAAAATCCGCTTGCCGGTGCGGCTTCCGAGGCGGGAGTTGCCTCCGCGGAGAATATGCCTGCCTACGCGGTGCCCGTGGCGGAGATCCGGGGCGTGGTCGAGCACGGGCGGCGCCTGGGACGCGAGCTGGGCTTTCCGACGGCCAACCTGGCCGTCGACGAGGCGCTTGCGGCCGAGGACGGGGTCTACGCCTCGCTGGTCGAGGTCGGCGGCGTGCGCTACCGCGCCATGTCGAACCTGGGCCGCAACCCGTCGGTCGGCGGGCAGCCGCGCCACCTCGAAACCCACCTCTTCGGCTTCGAGGGGTCGCTGTACGGGCGCGAGGTGCGTGTCGTCCTGCTGCGCAAGGTGCGTGACGAGCGCCGCTTCGATACGGTCGGGGAGCTGCGTGCGCAGATCGCGCGCGACAAGGAGCAGATCATGAATCTGAAAATGAATCTCAAATAATAGAAGTAAAGCTATGTTTCTGGATTTGACACTGCCCTACAAGGTCGCCGACATGTCGCTGGCCGAGTGGGGACGCAAGGAGATTGAAATTTCCGAGCACGAGATGCCCGGACTGATGGCCGTGCGCCGCAAGTACGGCCCGAAAAAGCCCCTCAAGGGGGTGCGCGTGATGGGCTCGCTGCACATGACCATCCAGACGGCCGTCCTCATCGAGACGCTCGTCGAGCTGGGTGCCGACGTGCGCTGGTGTTCGTGCAACATCTTTTCGACGCAGGACCACGCCGCGGCAGCCATCGCCGCCACCGGAGTGCCGGTCTTCGCATGGAAGGGCGAGACGTTGCCCGAATACTGGTGGTGCACGGCCATGGCGATGTCGTTCCCGGGCGGCAAGGGCCCGCAGCTGATCGTCGATGACGGCGGCGATGCCACGCTGCTGATCCACAAGGGCTACAAGGCCGAGAACGACGCCTCGACGCTCGACTGCGAACCCTCGTCCTACGAGGAGGAGGTGATCCTCTCGACGCTCCGACAGATATTGGCCGAGGACGGTGACAAGTGGCACCGCACGGTGGCCGAGTGGCGCGGCGTGAGCGAGGAGACCACGACGGGCGTGCACCGCCTCTACCAGATGCAGGCGGCGGGCGAGTTGCTCGTCCCGGCGATCAACGTCAACGATTCGTGCACGAAGTCGAAGTTCGACAACCTCTACGGCTGCCGCGAGTCGCTGGCCGACGGCATCAAGCGGGCCACGGATGTGATGATCGCCGGCAAGGTGGTCGTCGTCTGCGGCTACGGCGACGTCGGCAAGGGGTGCGCACGCTCGATGCGCTCCTACGGCGCGCGGGTCATCGTCACGGAGATCGACCCGATCTGCGCCCTGCAGGCTGCCATGGAGGGCTTCGAGGTCAAGACTGTCGAGAGCGCGCTTGCCGAGGGCAACATCTACGTCACCTGCACGGGCAACTGCGACATCATCACGCTCGAGCACATGCAGCGGATGCGCGATCAGGCCATTGTCTGCAACATCGGCCACTTCGACAACGAAATCCAGATGGCGCGGCTCGAGAAGTCCGACGCCGTGAAGACGAATATCAAGCCGCAGGTCGACAAGTACACCTTCCCCGACGGACACGCGATCTTCGTGCTGGCCGAGGGGCGTCTGGTGAACCTCGGCTGCGCCACGGGCCACCCGTCGTTCGTCATGTCGAACTCCTTCACGAACCAGTGCCTGGCGCAGCTCGAACTGTGGCAGGAGTCGCTCGAAGTGGGCGTCTACCGCCTGCCGAAGCACCTCGACGAGGAGGTGGCGCGGCTGCATCTGGACAACCTCGGCGTCGAGCTCACGCACCTGACGCAGAAGCAGGCCGACTACATCGGCGTGCCGGTCGACGGACCCTACAAGGCCGAACACTACCGTTATTGATTATAATGCGGACTAATAAGTATAGATGCTGACACTGGTGTCATTGCTTTTTTAATCGCCGTTACAGTATGCTGTAGCGGTGATTTTTTTTGTCTGTCATGGCGTTGTTTTTGATGTGGATTTATTTGTTCATTTGTCTTTTTTGTGTATATTTGTATCTACATACCACCTAAAACTTCTTCCGGCGCGCCTCTATCATGCAAAGACGATGTCCGGAAGAAAATCGTTTTCAACGTGGCGCATTTATGGAATGGACCCGGAAATACGAGGCTTTGCGCCTGATCCTTGCCGTACTCGTCTGTGTGGCAATCCCCGCTGTGAGCATGGCCGAATCCGACGGCAATCCGGTCGAAAAATTCCCCCCCCCTTGTGCAGACTCGCTGCAATGTAATGACAATCAGGTGATAGCGGAGACATTCGCCCTCTATTACTGGCGCGATCGCATCGACCTGGACGAAAACTACCTCGACAACGGCTGGCAGATGGCCCGCATCCGCGACTACCTGGCACGTTCGCCGCGCATCGACAGCATCACGATCTTCGCCTACGCCTCGCCCGAGGGTGCCTACCGCCGCAATGTCTGGCTCTCGGAGCAGCGTGCCGAGGCGGCGAAGGAATACCTGCTGGCGCATCGTCCCGACAGCTCGGCGCTCGATCCCGAGGATATTCTGCTGCGCCCGATGCATGAGAACTGGGCAGGTCTCGAAGCCGAGCTGCAGGCCAACTACCACCGCCACGACCGCGAAAAGGTCCTTTCCATCCTGCGGGCTTCGGTGGGCAACGACACGAAAAAGTGGCGTCTCGAGCAGCTCGACGGCGGTTATACCTATAAATATATTATCCGGCGGCACATGCCGCGCCTGCGTCTGGCTACGTGGATCTGCGTCTGGCGGGCTCCCGAACCGGACCTGATCGCTCCGCAGCCCCGTTTCACGACCCCGTTCCGGGGCGAGACGCTGACGGCCCTCCCGCTGCCCGAGCCGGGCAAGCGCACGATCATCGCGCTGAAGACCAACCTGCTTTACGATGCCGCCGCCGCGATCAACTTCGCCGTCGAGGTCCCCTTCAACGAGCGTTTCTCGCTCCTCTACGAGCACCATTGTCCATGGTGGTTGAGCGACAACAACAAATACTGCCTCCAGTTCCTCTCCTTCGGCGGGGAGTTCCGCTGGTGGTTCATCCCGAATACGCGTCCCGCGAGCGAGCGGCGCGTGCAGCGCGACGCCCTCATGGGTCAGTTCCTCGGTCTGTACGGCATGGGCGGCAAGTTCGACCTGCAGTTCGACCGCACGGGCTGCTACCAGGGCGAGTTTTTCAGCGTGGGCCTGACCTACGGTTACGCCATGCCCCTGAGCAAGCGGCTGAACATCGAATTTTCGGTCTCGGCAGGCTACGCGCGCATCCCGCACCGCCACTACAACCCCACGGACGACTACGAACTGCTGATCCGCGACCGGGCGAAGTCGGGCACGTGGCACTATTTCGGCCCCACGAAGGTCGAGGTGTCGCTCGTCCTGCCGCTGCTCGTCAACAAGAAGAAAGGAGGTCTGCGATGAAACGTCTTGTCTCCCTCCTGCTTCCGCTGCTGCTCTGTACGCTCTTTGCGGGCTGCGAGCGCCGTCCGCTGGTCGATGTGGGCAATACGCATTATGTGCGTGTCTATCTCGACGAGGAGCTGAAAAACGTGACGACGGGATTCTATGATTCTTCGCTCGAGAAACCCGAGTACAAGACCCCGAACATGCTGCGTGTCGTACTTTATGATGCGACGAGTGGGAAGGTGGCGGCCGAGCGCTACCTCCGCAACCGGGGAACGGATGCCCGCGGCGACTATTTTGACGGCTACATCGTAGCACCTCAAGGTAGCTACCGGTTGCTGGCCTACAATTTCGGAACCGAGTCGACACTTATCCGCAACGACCATCTCTATCATGGCGCAGAAGCCTATACGAATGAAATCTCCGATGCCTTGCGGAGCCGGCTCTCCGGGCGGGCTTCGCTCGAGGAGGAGCACATCGTCTATGTCCCGGACCACCTGCTTGCAGACCGGAACGATTTGCTGACTACAGCCTATACAATGGATATCGATACGCTGCGCAATGCTTCCGGTGACCACTTTACGGCCGGCAGCCTCGTCCTGTCATATTATCTTCAGGTCCGGGTACGGGGAATCGAGTGGATATCATCGACCGTGGGCCTGCTGACCGGCATGGCGGGATCGGCGATGCTGCACAGCGGGGATATCAACGAGGAGAATCCCGTGACGATCTATTTCGAAATGCAGCGCGGCCCCTCGACGGATGCGAACGAAGGTTTCATCTATACGACATTCCATACGTTCGGGAAGTTACCGGACCAGAGCAATGAACTTTACCTCACGTTTGATGTCCGGACGACGGACGGACGGGCACTAACCGTGACGCTCGATATAACCGACAAGTTCTCCGAGCCGGATGCCATCGACCATCAGTGGATTCTGCTCGACGAAGTGCTCAACATTCCCGAACCGCCCGAAGGTTCCGACGGGGGTGGTTTCGTCCCGGGTGTCGACGATTGGGAGGATATTGAAACGGATATTATCATTTGATACACTCGATAACTCATTAATTAACTTTTTTGATTCACTCTCTCAAACAATTATTTATTATGAAAAAAACTCTGCTTTTTGCAGCTGCGGCGAGTGTAGCACTTGCCGGCTGTGTGAAGAATGATCCGGCAAACGGCGGGACCGTTGCGTCGGACGCGAAGATCAGCTTCGATGCTCCTGCCGTAGGGGCCGTAACCCGTGCCGTTGCCGGGGAAATTGTGAATCCGTATAATAAGGCGGAACATTTTACCGTATATGCCCTCCATTTTGCGGATGAATATACGTCGTTTAACGATGGCGCGTTTTATATGGCTGGTGTAGAGACAGCCTATGATCCAGCTGTTAATTGCTGGAATTCGGAATCAGTAACTGGTGGAAAGACCTATTACTGGCCAAAAAACGGTTCGTTGACTTTCCAGGCTTATTCTCCGTCGGATGCGCGTACTGATTGTATGGTAAGATGGATGAAAACCGGATTTACGTTTGATAATTTCACTGTTGCCGCTGTTGGTCAGCAGTATGATCTGATGTTCAGTAATCGTTCGTATAACCGCACAAGTTCTATGAACCAAAGTAGTGATAATACGTATAATGGTGTGGATATTACTTTCAAACATGCATTATCGTCGATTGTCTTCAAGGTAGGAACGGATGCGGATTATGCAGGAGCCGATCTGGATTTCAAAGTTAAGAAAATAGAAATTCAGGGTGTGAACAATAAGGGTAACTTCAATGAAAACTTGACGGATGGTAACAACGAAAACACGCGTAATCCTGAGTGGACCGATCAGACTGGAGCGGAAAATTACATCGCTTTCGAAGGATCGTTTGCTGTCCCCGAAAATGGAACGGATCGTGTAGAGCCGACTGGCGCTGCTGACCTGATTCTGCTTCCGCAGCTGATACCTGATGGAGCTATGGTTGTAGTGGAATATACGATAGAAACGATGACATCGGGTGAGATTACGCAGACTGCAACGTTTGAGCTCAAACCCAACACGGATAATAATACATGGACTTTGGGCAAGCGTTATACCTATAATATTATCTTCGGTGATATGGAGAAAATCTATTTTGCTCCCGTTGTCGAGGATTGGGATGATGTTGAGTCTAATGTCGATTTTGAAATTTAATTAGTTTTTCGTCCGCGGGAGCGACAAATCCCGCAACAAAGTCTGTGAAGGGGTGATACCCTTCACAGGCACTAAACAGAATGATCATGGACAGGCGTCTCTTTCGGATACTTTTTGCAGCGGTGGCTGCGGTTGCGGTCTCGGGCTGCGTGAACGAGGAGCACGATCGACACGATCCCGTCGTGACGCTCGCGTTCGATCCCGTCATGCAGGTGCATGTCCGCTCGTCCGAGGCGTCCGAAACCGATGCAGATGCACTTTCCGTCGGTGTTTGTGCCTGGAAACTTGTTGAGGGGCAGGCATGGAGCGCAGACCGGGGCGTTGCCGAAGTATTCCTTCCGGCCTCCCGCCTTGTCCATGACGGACATTTCTGGCATACCCAGCCCCATGTCGACTGGCCGTCGGCGGGAAATACGCTTACCTGCATCGGCTTTGCTCCTTTCGGGGCCGTCGCGGTCTGCGACCAGACACGTGGTGTCGTTTTCGAAGGGGTCGATGCTACGACCGATCCCGGCGACCTGCGATATACCGAGCCGCAGGCCGATCGTGTGAAATTGCACAATGGCGGCGTGGTCAATCTCCCGCTGCTGCCGGCACTTTGTCAGGTCGAATTCCGTGTCCGAAGCAAGGGTGAAACCGAGACGACGTTTTTCGTGCGCCGCATTGTGCTCGACGCGATCAACTGTCGCGGTTCCTTCCAGTCCTTGCCCTCCCCCGCATGGGAGTTGTCGGGTGACCCCGGGGCTCTACCGCTCTTCGAGGGAGAGTTTCAATTGACGGATGTCCCGCAGAGCATCGTGGCGGCCCGGCGCGTCATTCCTCAACCGCTCCACAGTACCCTTACGGTCGATTATGAATATCTGACACCGACGGGAAGCCGGATTCAGCAGTCGGAGACGGTAGGCCCTTTGGAAAAGATGCTTTATGCCGGGCATAGTTATACCTTTACATTGGCCGTGGGATACGATGGCGTGGAGGTGCTTCCGGAGAACCCGGCACAAAACAGCGAATCACAGAAAGTCTCATGATACGAATGATGAAATATGCGCCGTTGCTGATGCTGTTTGCGGCAGGGAGTTGCGGCAAACAGCACACGACGGAGATACCCCGGGTTCCCGAATCCGGGACCGTGCCCATCGTGTGGAGTGTCGATATGGAGAAAAACGGCGTCGCCAGCCGTTCGCTCATCGGCTCGCAGGCCGATGCGGGCGACATCCCGATCACGCAGGCCTGCACGCCGACCGCCGCCGGCGGTGAGGGCGAGGCGATCGGTATTTGGGCGGACTATACGTATAGGGATGCCGACGGTATGCAGAAGACCGTGAAAAACCTTTTCGAGGGAACGCGCCTGATCTATGCCGACAAGGCGGGCGGCAATCCCTACGGCCGCTGGAATTACGAGGGGACGGACCATTACTGGTTTATCGGCGGGCAGTACAAGTTCCGCGGCTACTACCCGCAGCGGCTCGAGGAGGAGGTGCTCACGACCTCCGATGCCACGACCTTTGCCATGACCTACTCGACCTCGGACTATCAGGAGGACCTGCTCGTCGCCTACAACGAGGTCGACACGACCAATCCGTCGGTCGATCTCTCGCAGCCCGTGACGCTGAATTTCAAACATGCGCTGGCGGCCGTGCGCTTCCGCGTGGAGGCGAGCTACGACAATACCGATTACCTGACTTCGTGTTACCTCCAGAACGCCGATACGAAGGATTTCGCGTCGATCGGCATCCTGGTGTACGGCACCGAGACTGCCGCGGACGACTTTTTCTGGAGCATGAGTTACAATCCGCCCGCGACCGAACGGATCTATTACTGGAGCAACAGCGGTGTCGAATTTTCGACCGAGACGCAGACCTCGACCGTCCGGCCGGCCCTCGCCTATACGCAGGCCGGCACGACGTCCGGCGAGCAGTTCACGCGCAACGACGGCTGGCTGCTGATCCTGCCGCAGGCCTCGTCCGGGAATCTGCAATTCTGCTTCACCACGCGCAACGCCGAAGAGGGCATCTATCGGGTCACCATCCCGAAGGGCACGGAATATGACGACAACGGAGACGTGATCTCGGAGGAGTATCGGCCCGGAAAGCGGTACACCTATACGATCCGGATCAACGAGGCGGATGTGGAGCTGACGATCACCGCGGCCGACTGGAACGTGCGCGACTCCTCTTACGACATCGAACTGTGAGACGATTAACCGGAAGAAATCATGCGTAGGATATCCATATTACTGATTGTTTCCCTGCTGCTGTCGCTTGCCGGCGGGTGCGGCAAGGCCGAGCCCGGAGCAGGTGACCATACGAAGGAGCCCGGGGTGCGCGAACCGGCCACGCTTGTGCTGACGGCGGACCTTTCGGCGCTTGTCGCCTCGACCGGGACCCGTGCGTCCAAGGCCGATGTGAACCTGATCGACCACATATCCCTGTTCCTGATCGATTACAACGACAACCGGCTCGTGGCCTACCGCAACATCTTCGATCCCAACAATCCGGCCTATCCGCAGATAGCCAACGATGCGGACGGGTCGAACGGCTTTGTCAACGATGTCGGGCAGGTCGATCCGACGTTGGGCCAGAGCCGCGTCGTGCGCGTGACGTTCGATTACAACGCCCCCAAGCACGGCGATGTCGAGAAACTCGCGCGGGGCAATTACGTCCTGCTTGCCGTGGCCAACTATTCCGAGTCGGATACCTTCGGCAACACGGGGGTTGCGGCACGGGTCCAGTCGCTGGTCGCGGATTTCGATCCGAACTCCGGCATCGAAAACTTCAATCCGGGCCGTGCGGATTTTTACAATCTCCAGTTGCGCATTCCCGAGATCGAAGGAGCTCCCTTCCCGTATCTGCGTCCGAGCGATGTACTGATTCCGCAGAGCTGCTCGGAGAACATCAATCTGGTGGCCGGCGTCAACAGAACGTCGGTCAAGCTGGAATATACGAGTGCCCGCATCCGGATCGGCGTGCGCAACTACAGCGACGTCGACCTGTCGATTTCGGACCTGACGTTCAGCGACAACTTTACGCAGTCGACCTGCTATCTCTTCTCGCGGCTCGATAGTGACGGGAATTATGCGCTCGCGACCGATTATCACGGCAAGGGCGCCCCGCTCGCCACGCACGAAAATGCGGTTAGGCCGTTTGTTCCGGGACAGCGCATCACGAAGGAGATGGGTGTGACGACGATTTTCGACGGCCTGATCTACGAGAGCCGCGATCCGGACAACAACTATGTCTACACGTTGGACATAACTTCGGATGTCATCAATTCGTATTACTACGAAGCGAAGAACGGAGGGGCGCGCATACACAACCTTTCGGAGATAGACTCTCAAGGCCCCTTTTTCCTGATCCGGCGCCGCGGAGAGGACAACAATGAGGTGAATTCGTACCTTTATGTGGAGAACGACAAGGTATATGCCTCTCCCGACTACGGCTATATGCCGCAGCAGGTGCTGGACAACTGCAGGGAGGAACGCTATTACAACTATGTGTGGGAGCTCGTAAAGAGCGGTTCGGGCTACTATATCCGCAACGTGGAGACCGAAGACTACATAGAGAAAATCCGGACCAACAATACAAGCGAAGAATCGGCCCGGCTGCAGATGGTCGGGTGGGAGGAGTATCGGACTGCGGCCGATACCTTCACTGCGGAACTTGCCGATCGTAACAACGGATATTTCCTGTTCCGATCCAACAGCTTTCAGAGCAGCAGTGCCTATCTCAATGTCCGTGACAACAACGTCGTCGGATGGAATGGCTTTGGTGCGTGGTCGCAATTCGTGCTGTTCCCTGTTGAACAAATAAAAAAAGACAACACCCTGCGGGAAGCTATCGTTCTCCGCACAATCGATTCGGAGACGGGCGTAGCGAGCGATGTCCACGAGATCCGGCGCAACGACTTCATCCGGGTGCAGGTCGGCGTGACCTACAATCCCTACCGGGGCAATTTCGATTTTGTCGTCGAGGAGTGGAAGAGCGGCGGCGGCGAGATAACCTTCAAATGATAACCGGCAAGCTATGAAACGACTGATATACTGCTTTAGTCTCTGCGGACTGCTCCTGTCGGGGTGCATCAAGGACCCCGATCTGAGGCAGGTGCAGCCCGGCGAGGGCGACGTGTGGGTAAACCTCGATTTCGGCCATACCGATTTCGACGAGGTGCAGATTACGACGCGCTCGACGCTCGGACAGGTGGCCGAGTCGCGTGTCTCGAATCTTTATGTGTTCCTTTTCGATCAGAACGGGAATCGTGTTGCCGGCCATTTCTTTGACAACAGCAACAAACGGGATTCGCATAGTAGCGTGATTTCGGCCAATGTGAACTGTTGGATGGTCGACAATCAGTTGAGCAGCACGGAGCCCCAAACTACCGGTACCATCCGGATGAAGGTTCCGCAACTTACCGGAGGTGAGATTTGTATCGTGGCCAATCTCGATACCGATATTTTCAGCATCTCGTCCGAAATGTTCGGTTTCATCCAGACCCGCGACGAACTGATGGAGATGGTCGGTACGTTGAACCACGATACGACGGACCGAACCGGCCGTTTCCCCATGACAGGAGATGTGACTGGGATCACCGTCAGTCAGACCGGCATTACGTCGTCAACGGGCGATGCCGTCTCTGTCTCGCTGTTCCGCGTCGACGCCAAAATCGAGGTCCGGGTCCGTGCAGCGGTCGGCAATGAATCCTCAGTCACGACGACGGACGGCGAGACCGTGCAGCGCATCAAAAGTTTCACGCCCGAATCGTGGCAGGTGATAAATCTTCCGCGCGGCAGTTATCTTTTCGAGCGAGATGCCGGAACGGAGAATCATGATGCCGATGCAGGCCTTTTCAACAGTTATGACGTGGCTTTCGAGAGCCAGACATTGAAGACTTTCACCTATGTCAACAGCAGTGGACAGTCCGTTCAGGTAGAGGATGGCGCGGAGCATGGTTTTTCGTTCTACATGTATGAGAACCGTCCCGAGTGCAAGAAGTCCGTAAATGGAGACTACTACCACCTGCGTGACCGGCGGAACAAGGATGCGGCCGGTGCCTACGATACGACGAACGGATTGTGGGAATATGCCCCGGAAACGGCAACCTATCTGATTGTCAAGGGGCAGGTGGCCATGGATGTCGATGTGGGTGTGGGTGCCCCGGCTCAGACGCTCAATGCGGATGTGGTCTACTACATTCATCTGGGGGATATCCGTACCAGCATGGATGATTACAGCGTGAATCGCAATACGCATTACATCTATACGATTACGATCAAGGGCGTGGAGAACATCCAGGTCGAGGTCTCGACCAACGTGGAGAACGAGTCGGGCGCAACCGGACATGTCTACATCGCCAAGGAGTCGGTCTATACGTTCGATGCGCACTACGGGCAGCGTGTGTTCGTCTTCGATCAGGAAAACATCACGCCCGAGGATGTCACCTGGTATGTCAAGACCCCCTTCGGCCGCGAGGGCATGCCCGAACGGGTCAACGGCGTGGAGATTCCCAACGGACTTGATTACAGGTGGGTGTGGTTCCGCGTGAACGAGATCGACACCAGTACGGGTCAGTACAGCAAGAGAAACCGGTCGTACCATCCCGACGAGGTGATGGATGTGCTGGAGTTCTGCCAGTATATGCGGGAGCAGAAGACCCTTTTCGACCAGAACTTGCCGAACGATTTTCGGGAGGAGGAGGACCCCGAGCTCAAGCAGCAGTATCCCGATCATCCCGAAATCTACCGGCGTTACCGGATTTATGTGACCATCTTCGTCGACGAGTTCTATTACGATCGCGACCCCATCTCGGGGGAGGTGCGTCCCACGTTGTGGAAGGAGTTTGTCAATCAGGACAACCGCATGATGCACATCCTGTGCGATACGCAGTTCAGTGCCGACGGCGACAGTTCGGCGACGGGCAGCGTCGTGACGATCCGCCAGCGGTCGATCCAGTCCGTTTACGACAAGCATCTGGAAAGTCTGAATACCGGCTGGGGATGCGAGGTGATCGACGAGTCGGAAGGCAATCTCTGGTTTTACAACCGCAGCGAGACATACTCCGACGCGGACGCGGCGATTGCTCGTCCCAATTACGGCAACCACTCCCGCTCGAACGGCCTGTACAATACGGCGCGGTTGTGGCAGTTGACGGACGGCAACGGCGGGTTCAATTACAGGTATTGGACCGATTACCTCGATTATGATCGGGAGAACGATTACAATTTGATTTTCCTTAAGGACCAGGATGACCTGGCAACGGCCCGTTATACGTGCCTGATGCGTAATCGGGACAACAACGGAAACAATGTGATCGACCCCTCGGAAGTCCGTTGGTACATTGCGTCGATTCAGCAGCTGACGGCACTTTATGTCGGTGACGGCGGAATCCACGAAGATGCGTGGTTGTATGATCGGTACAATAATTACGGTGTGAATGAAACAAACGACTACGGAGCCAAGTTGTGGCGTCTGCATGTAATCAGCAGTACCCTTTGGGGCAAAGACGGCAATTATAGCAGCTATCCCACGATGATGTGGGTGGAGGAGGGCTTGTCGACGAGTGCTTATCAGCAATATGCCAATGTCAAACCGGGACGCTATGCCGTGCGGTGTGTACGCAATCTCGGTATGGACCCGGCAACCGAGCAGGAGGCTGTCGCCAATCTGAACGATGCCGATAAGATGCCCGATTTCTCCGTCGTTTTCGAGACCGTGAATGAAACCAACGACAAGAATTCGGTGTATCGGTTTAATCTCACCCGTATCAATAAAAAATCGATCCGCAGTATTGACGTTTCAGGCGAATTGGACCCCAGTGACGAATATTCACCCAACTCCCGGACCTATTCGGCATTTGAAACGGGCCCGGAGGTCAGCTATGCGAGCAATTATCCGGCGTTGAAGACCCTGCTCGAGAACGGCGAATCCCCGTGTCCCGAGGGTTACCGGGTTCCCAATATCCGAGAGGCCAGCCTTATGTCGAACTATATTACCGCGGATGTGAACAGCAACTGGTGGAGCGAGCATTATACCTTTGTCAGCACGTTCTACTCTTTCGGCCAGTACGGAAAACAGTATGAGGCCTATGAATCCTCCTGGTACTGCAAGGACGGCCATGTTACGATTGCCAAACCCGATGGGGCATCCGTAATCCGCTGTGTGCGCGACATAGAGATCGAGTAATCCTGCAATGACCTTTAAAGCGGGGCCGTCGTCGATGCGGCCCCGCTTTTTTTACGGGTAATCCCTGCGGCCGATATGTCCGGACGCTCCTGCGCACGGTTTCGGAACTCCGGACTGTCGCAACCTCCTTTTCTCTCTGCCGTGCAGCGGACTGCAGGTGACGCGATGATGGCATTGCCAAGGTGGGGGCTCTGCGGTCCGATGCAGCGGACGGGTATGGATGGCAAAAGGACAGGCTGCCGGTATACCGGCAGCCCGTCCTTTCGTGTATCCCGGGCAGCCCGTGAGGGGCTGCTCTTCGGGATGATGTGTTGCAGGGATCAATATCCGAAGATCTCCTCCTGCGAGAGGGTCTTGATCGGACCGAGCGTCTTGAGGTAGTTCAGGTCGAGGTCCTTGATGTCGCCCAGAATGGCGTAGACGTAGGGACGATCCTTGACCCACTTCTCCTGTGCGGCCTTCACGTCGTCGAGCGTCATCGTCTGGACCTTCTCGAAGATCTGCTTGTCACGATCTTCGGTCAGCCCCATGTCGCGCAGCGAGATGTAGGACCAGAGCACCTGGTCGCGCACGGTACGCTCGGTGCGCAGGCGTGAGATGAGCGACTCCTTGGCGATCTGGAAGGCAGCCTCCGACTCGGGCATGTTGTTGATGATCTCGTCGAAAGCCTCGATGGCCTGCTGCATCTTGTCGTTCTGCGTGGCGATGAAGGCGAGGTAGCTGTAGCTGCCGTCGGCAAACGACGGCGTCGAGAGCCATGCCGACGCGGAGTAGGCCAGACCGCGCGCCTCGCGCATCTCCTGGAAGACAACGGCGTTCATGCTGCCGCCGAAATACTCGTTGTAGAGCGTGATGACGGGATCAGCCGCGAGGTCGAACTTCTCGCCGCGGTTGGAATACTGGAGGTAGTAGAGCTGCTTGGCGTCGTACTGGGCCAGCAGCACCTCGTTCTTGTCGGTCAGGAGCGGCCGGGCAAACTTCTTCTCCAGCGGTGCGAGCTCACCCTCGACCTTGTGGTATGCGGCGAGCGTCGACTGCAGCTCCTTCTGCGGCTGCGGGCCGTAGTAGAGCACCTCGTGCTGCTTGCCCATGAGCGAGCGCACCTTTGCGAGCAGCTGCTCGGAGGTCAGCGCCTTCAGGGCGTCGTTCGACAGCGTCGTGCGGGCGATGAACTCCGGACCGTACATCATGTAGCGCTGCAGGGCGCCGAAGTTGCGGCCCTGGCTGAGCTTGCCGTCGGCGCGGCTCTTCATGGTGTCCTCCTTCATGTTGGCGAGGATCGCCTCGTCGGGCTGTGCTCCGACGAGCAGCCCCTCGACGATCTCCATCGCCTTGGGCATGTTCTCGCTCAGGCCCGAGATCGTGATCCACGACTGGTTGGCGCCGGCCTGCATCGAGAACGAGCAGGCGATGTCGTACATCTCCGAGGCGATCTGCTCGGCGCTCATCTCCGCGGTGCCGAGGTAGCTCACGTAGTCGAAGGCCATGCCCAGCTCGGGATCGTTCTCCGTGCCGGTATTGAAGACGTAGATCAGCGTGAAGATGTCGTTCATCTCGTTCTGCTTGTAGAGCACGTGTACGCCCGGCATGGCGTCGAACTGCGACATGTCGGTCGCGTAGTTCACGAAGACGGGCTCGATGGGCTTCACGGTGCTCTGCTGGATCGAGGTCAGGAAGTCGCTCTGCTTGTCGCGGTTCGTGACGATCGGGGTGATCTTCGGAGCGGCGATCTTCTGCACGCTCTTGTCTTCGCCCTCACGCTTGTAGACGATGGCGTAGCTCTGCTCGCCCAGGTACTTGTTGGCCCAGTCGACGACATCCTGCTTCGTGATCTTGGCCATGCGGTCGAGCTGGTGCACCTCGTCGGCCCAGTCGGTGCCGTAGATGAACGAGTAGGCGAAGGCGAGGGCGCGGCTGTTGTTGTCCTCGGTCTGCCGCATGAGCTGCATCTTGTAGTTGTTGACCGTTGCCTGGATGAGCTTCTCGTCGAAGTCGCCCGTGCGCAGCTTGGCCACCTCCGCGAGCAGCAGGTCGCGCACCTCGTCGAGCGTCTGCCCGGCCTTCGGGCGGCCTGCGACGATGAACTGTCCGTAGTCGGGCTGCGCCGAGGCGTAGCCGTAGGCCATCAGGACCTTCTGCTGCTGCACGAGGTCGAGGTCGATCAGACCGGCCTGTCCGTTATAGATGATGCTGCCCACGATGTTGGCCACGTCCCATGACTTGTCCGTGGCGCCCGGCAGACGCCAGCCCAGCGTGACGTTCTCGGCCTCCAGACCGTAGACCTCGCGCACGATGGGCTCGGTGATCGGGGCTTCGGGCTCGAACTCCAGCTTCGGCAGGTTCTCGTTGGGCTGCATGTCGCCGAAGTACTTGTCGATCGTGGCGATCATCTCGTCGGGATCGAAGTCACCGGCCACGCACACGGCCATGTTGTTGGGCACGTAGTAGGTCTTGTGGTAGTTCTTGACGTTGGTGATCGAGGGGTTCTTCAGGTGTTCCTGCGTACCCAGCACGGTCTGTGTGCCGTAGGGGTGGTGCGGGAAGAGCGCGGCGTCCATCGTCTCCCAGACCTTGCGGCTGTCCTGCGTGAGCGACATGTTCTTCTCCTCGTAGATGGTCTCCAGCTCGGTGTGGAAGCCGCGGATCACGGGGTTCCGGAAGCGGTCGGCCTGGATTTTGGCCCAGTTCTCGATCTGGTTCGAGGGGATGTCCTCGACGTAGACGGTCATGTCCTGCGACGTAAAGGCGTTCGTGCCGTTGGCGCCGATGGCCGACATGAGTTTGTCGTACTCGTTCGGAATGGCGAGTTTCGACGCCTCGTAGCTGATCGAGTCGATGCGGTGGTAGATCGCCGCGCGCTCGGCCTCGTCCTCCGTCTGGCGGTAGACCTCGAACAGCTGCTCGATCTCGTCGAGCATGGGCTTCTCGGCGGCATAGTCCGAAGTGCCGTAGTTGGGCGTGCCCTTGAACATCAGGTGCTCGAAGTAGTGGGCCAGACCGGTCGTCTCGGCGGGGTCGTTCTTGCCGCCGACCTTCACGGCGATGGCCGTCTGCAGACGCGGCGCCTCCTTGTTGACGCTCATGTAGACCTTCAGGCCGTTGGGCAGGGTGTAGATGCGGGTCTTCATCGGATCGCCCTTGACCGTTTCGTACTTGTACTTGCTACAAGCCGTGGCGAGCATCGACAGCACGACGACCGCCAGAATCAGAAACCGTTTCATGTTCATACGCGATGGGTATTGAGTTAGAAATTAGAAAATCGTTGCAAGCCAGTCCCGCACGACGGGATAGGTGTCGGTGGCGACATGGATGAACATGCCGACCGAGGCGGCGAGCTTGAGCCCCGTACCGACGATGAACGAGAGGAACGAGCCGAAGCCGATGAGCAGGGCCTTGGCCGGGTCGCTCTTGTCGTGGAGCAGTTCGCCCAGCACGGCGCCCATGAAGGGGCCGAGGATGACGCCGAAGGGCGGGAAGAGGAAGAAACCCGCGATGACGCCGACGGTGGCGCCGATGGCTCCGGCCTTCGAGCCGCCGAAGCGGCGGGTCATCCAGGCGGGCAGGAAGTAGTCGGCGGCGCAAACCGCGACGGAGACGGCCAGCCAGATCCACACGGCCGGGGTCGATATGTGCGAGTAGGAGGTGAAGTAGGCGCACAGCAGTCCGGCGTAGCTCATGACCGTACCGGGCAGCACCGGAATGATGCAGCCGGCCGTGCCGATGATCGAGAAGAGGAAGGCTGCGACGGAAAGCGTGATGTCCATCTCGTGTCGTTTAAGTTCAGGTGATCGGGCCGGAGGGGGCGTCCCGGCGGCCGTCGGAGGTGTGGCCGGGCTCCTGCGGCGGAATCGCCAATCGCAAATATAACGATTAAAAACAGAAAATCTCCCCGGAAAGGGAGATTTTCTGTTAAAAATAGGTATTTCGACCTCCTCGCCGATGTCGCGGGGCCTCGATTTCGGGTCCGGTGCGGCCCGTGTGGCTGCGGGATCGTGCCCCGGTGCTGCCTGACCCGGCGGCTTGTTGTTGTGCCCCGGTGTTACTTGACCAGCCGGTTCGTCGCCGTGTCGGGGAAGATGATCCAGGGGCGGAACTGCTTGGCCTGCTCGAAGTCCATCAGGGCGTAGGAGGCGATGATGACCACGTCGCCCACCTGCACCTTGCGTGCGGCGGCGCCGTTCAGGCAGATGCAGCCGCTGTTGCGCTCGCCCTTGATCGTGTAGGTCTCGAAGCGCTCGCCGTTGTTGATATCCATGATCTGGACCTTCTCGCCCTCGACGATGTTGGCGGCCTCGAGCAGCGCCTCGTCGATGGTGATGCTGCCCACGTAGTTCAGGTCGGCCTGCGTGACCGTCACGCGGTGGATCTTCGATTTGATTACTTCAATCTGGAATTTCATTATCGGATGCGGATGTTGTCGATTAAACGGATGTCGCCCGCCTGCACGGCGATGCAGCCCTGGATGCGGGGGGCGTCGTTCCACGTCGTGACCTCCTGCATGGTGCGGGCGTCGACCGACTGGTAGTAGATCACCTTGAGCAGCGGGTTGCGCTCGACCTCTTCGGTGACCCAGCGCTTGAGCTCGGCGGGCGTGAGGCGGTGCGAAGCCTCGACGGCGGCGCGCAGCGTGGCGTAGATGTGGGGTGCGGCGGTGCGGTGCGGGGCATCGAGCAGCGTGTTGCGCGACGAGAGGGCCAGTCCGTCCTCGCCGCGGACGATCGGGCACTCGACGATCTCGATGGGAAGGCCGAGCTGCTCGACCATGGCGCGGATCACGGCAATCTGCTGGAAGTCCTTTTCGCCGAAGTAGGCGCGGCGGGGCCGCACGATGTCGAACAGGCGGCTGACGACCTGCGCCACGCCGTTGAAGTGTCCGGGGCGCGTGGCGCCCTCCATGACCTTGTCAATGAGTCCGAAGTCGAACTGCCGCGTATCGGGCTCGGGGTAGATCTCCTCGACGGAGGGCATGAGCACGAAGTCGGCTCCGGCCTCTTCGAGCACGCGGGCATCGGCCTCCGGCGTGCGCGGATAGTGTTTCAGATCGTTCTTGTCGTTGAACTGCGTGGGGTTGACGAAGACGCTCACGACGACCGTGGCATTCTCCTTGCGTGCGCGCTCCACGAGGGAACGGTGTCCTGCATGCAGGGCGCCCATTGTCGGGACGAAACCGATTCCCGACGGCTCCACCCCGTCCAGACGGGCGCGGAGTTCCTTGACGCTTGTAAATACTTCCATCTCTTTTCGATCGGGTTGTGCGGGGGCAAAGGTAGAAAAGATAATTAAGAATGAAAAATTAAAAATTAAAAAAGCTGCCGGGCACGGAATTTTCACTGCTTTTTTTGCTATCTTCGTGCGGATTAACCCAGACAGTACCGTTATGAAAAGTACCATTCTTATGACATTTCCCCTTTTGGCCCTTGCGTCGTGCGGCAATGCCCCGCACGAGGAGCAGGCTCCGTGGATCGTCGACCGCTTCGACGACATCAAGGTCATCCGTTACGAGGTTCCGGGCTTCGAGGCGCTGCCGCTCGAGCAGAAGGAGCTGATCTACTACCTTTCGGAGGCGGCGAAGTGCGGACGCGACATCCTCTACGACCAGAACTGCGCCGTGAACCTGCCCGTGCGCCGCACGCTGGAGGCGATCTATGAAAACTATGCGGGCGACCGCACGACGGAGGAGTGGAAGGCCCTCGAGAAGTATCTCAAGAAGGTATGGTTCGCTAACGGCATCCACCACCACTATTCCAACGACAAGTTCGTGCCGGAGTTCTCCGAGGCCTATTTCCGCGAGGTGGCGGCGTCGCTGCCCGCCGCTCTGCCCGGTGATCTGCAGCCGATGTTCGAGCTGGTCTGCGAGGCGATCTTCAACCCCGACCTCTATCCGACGCGGCTCAACCAGACGGCGGGCGAGGACCTGCTCTGGACCTCGTCGAGCAACTACTACCGCAACGTGCGGCAGGCCGAGGCTGAGAAGTTCTACGCCGACATGGCGGCCGCCGATGCGGGCAATCCCGAACCGGTCTCCTACGGTCTGAACTCGCAGCTGGTCAAGGAGGAGAAGACGGGCCGCATCTACGAGCGCGTGTGGAAGGTCGGCGGCATGTACTCGCCGGCCATCGAGCGCATCGTCTACTGGCTCGAAAAGGCGCAGGCCGTGGCTGCCGAGCCGCAGAAGTCGACCATCGGCGCCCTGATCGAGTACTACCGCACGGGCGACCTGAAGCGCTTCGACGAGTACAACATCGACTGGGTGAAGGATACCGTCTCGAACGTCGACTTCGTCAACGGCTTCATCGAGGACTACGGCGATCCGCTGGGCCGCAAGGCGTCGTGGGAGGCCATCGTCAACTTCATGGACAAGGAGGCCTGCCACCGCACGGAGGTGATCTCCGAGAATGCCCAGTGGTTCGAGGACCACTCGCCCGTCGATCCGGCCTACCGCAAGGAGCGGGTCAAGGGGGTCTCGGCCAAGGTCATCACCGTGGCGATGCTGGGCGGCGACTGCTACCCCTCGACGCCCATCGGCATCAACCTGCCCAATGCCGACTGGATCCGCAAGGAGTACGGCTCGAAGTCCGTGACGATTGACAACATCACCTATGCCTACGACATGGCGGCCCACGGCAACGGCTTCAACGAGGAGTTCGTGCTGCGCGCCGAGGACCGCGAGCGGATGAACCGCTACGGCAAGCTGGCCGACGACCTGCATACCGATCTGCATGAGTGTCTGGGCCACGGCTCGGGCCAGCTGGCTCCCGGTGTGAAGGGCGGCGAGCTGCGCAGCTACGGCTCGACGCTCGAGGAGACGCGCGCCGACCTGTTTGGCCTCTACTACCTGGGTGACCCGAAGATGGTCGAGCTGGGGCTCGTGCCGTCGTTCGACGTGGCGAAGGCCGGCTATGCGAAGTACATTCTCAACGGCATGATGACGCAGCTGGCGCGCATCGAGCCGGGCAAGAACGTCGAGGAGTCGCACATGCGCAACCGCAAGCTCATCTGCGAGTGGTGCTACGAGCGCGGCAAGGCCGACAACGTCATCGAGTGGGTCGAGCAGGAGGGCAAGCGCTATGTCGTGGTCAACGACTTCGAGAAGCTGCGCGCGCTCTTCGGAGAGATGCTCCGCGAGGTGCAGCGCATCAAGTCCGAGGGGGACTACGAGGCGGGCCGCGAGCTGGTCGAGAAGTATGCCGTTACGGTCGATCCCGAGCTCCACGCCGAGGTGCGCGACCGCTACTATGCGCTCGGCATCGAGCCTTACGGCGGCTTTGTCAATCCCGAGTACGAGCTCGTCGAGCAGGACGGCCGCATTGTCGACGTGAAGATCTCCTATCCGGCCAACTACGTGCAGCAGATGCTCCGCTACTCGAAGGAGTATTCGTTCCTGCCGAACGTCAACTGATCCCGGCCGCACGCGGTGTGGCTGAACGAAGTGCGCCCGATGTTGTCGGGCGCACTTTTTTTGTGGCGGCCGGACTGCGGGCAGTTTTGGGCCGGCCGGGGTATGCGTGTTGGCGCGGCTGAATTGCGGCCGTTTTGGGCTGGCCGGGCATGCGGTGTTTGGGTCGGCCGGGGCACGCGGTGTTTGTGGCGGCCGATGAAAAAAGGGACACTCCGCACAGGAGTGTCCCTTCGTCCAATTCGGCCCGGAGTCCGGGTCGCGGGAACCTTATTCGGCGACCTCTTCAAACTGGTCCTTGCCGACGCCGCAGACGGGGCATACCCAGTCGTCGGGAATCTCTTCAAATCGGTTCCGGGGGCGATGCCTCCTTCGGGGTCGCCCAGCGCCGGATCGTAGATCCAGTCGCAAACGGTGCAACGGTACTTTTTCATTTTTTTGCTTGTTTGGAATTTGATTGATAGAAATTTGGAGGGGATAAACCCCTGATTTTTCAGTTTTCGGATCTTTTGTCGCTCTTTCTGCAACGTGAATGCGTATGGCTGTTTGCGGAGCAAAATGCGTGCCTGTCAGTTTTCCTGCAACCGGGGCTCCTTCGCTGGAGCATTTCCGTCGGAGCCTGTTCCGTCGGTGTTCGGGGTGATTTCGTCGTCCGGCTCCTCGTCGTCGTCCTCTTCTGTCCGGTTGCCGCCGGGCGGGGTCAGCTGTGCCACCAGCTTGTCGGCCTCGGTGCAGGAGACGTAGAGCCGCTCCTCGTAGATGTCGGTGATCTCGACAAAGTTTTTCCACTCGGAGGCGTAGAGCCGCACGCGGTCGAAGCGGCGCAGGTCGATGAAGTGGCCGTAGTAGCCGAAGAATCCGCAGCCCCCGAAAAGGGGGAGCATCCACCGCATGCGGCGCTTCTCGACGCGGCGCACCGAGGCGATCTCCTCGCGGCGGATTTCGGTGATGTCGAGCAGGCAGCGGATTTCGACCTTCTCGTCGGTGACGACGATGCGGCGGGGGATCGACAGCGCCATCAGCGCCACGAGCGCCACGACGAACGAGGTGAACCATGCCGAGAGGTAGCCCCCCTCGTAGAGGTGGTATAGCAGCCAGCCCAGCAGGACGAAGACCACCAGGTGGAACAGCGTCCAGTAGATCGTGCGGCGTCCGAAGTGGTATTTATAGACGGTCTGCATCGGCATCGGTCTCCCCGTTCTCTTCGCGGGCCGCAAGCAGCGCCTCGGCCACGATGAAATCCTCGGCGGTGGTGAGTTTCAGGTTGGTGCGTTCGCCCGCAACGAGCCGCACGGCGTGTCCCGCGCGCTCGACGACCGATGCATCGTCGGTGAAGGCTGCGTCGTAGGGCGCCTCGTAGGCCGCGCGGAGCAGGTCGGCACGGAAGATCTGCGGGGTCTGCACGATGCGCAGCCGTCGCCGGTCGATGACGTGCGAAGGGATTGCCGCGGCGGCCGGGTCGGCGGCCGCGGAGTCTGAAGCATCGGTCTCGCGGAATGAATCGACGGGCTCCACGACGGGAATGGCGGCACCCGAGGCGGCGGCCGCCTCCGCCACGCGGCGGATCATTTCGACGCCGGCCAGGGGCCGCACGCCGTCCTGCACGGCGATGAGCTCCGTCTCCGGGGGCAGGGCCATCAGGCCGTTGCGGACCGAGTGGAAGCGTTCGGCGCCCCCTTCGGCCACCGTGTGGGCGGCGACGTCGAAGCGGGCCGCGAGGTCGTGCCAGAAGGCGGCGTACTCCGCCGGGAGGATCGCGACGATCCGGGCGCCGGGCAGCGCCTCGGCGAAACGGTTGATCGTGCGGGCCAGTACGGGCTGCCCGCCCAGCAGGCGGAACTGCTTGGGCAGCTGTCCGCCGCAGCGGCGG
>ULWC01058787.1_pt1 | contig 29543 bp, 28 predicted proteins | sample 1959931 | NCBI WGS metagenome assembly ULWC01 (sample SAMEA4835801, study PRJEB28245) | human gut metagenome | biome: gut microbiome; material: fecal sample | place: Denmark | collected 2008
ATATACACGCCATCCATGATGGGCATGAAGGCATGCGCTTTGTTTAATCTTGCGCTATCCAAAGGTAAAGCATCACATTTAGGTATTGCTCATGTCAAGATATTATTGTACTTTTGCAGCATAATTGATAAATCAATTGAAGATGATGACAGAAATGACAATGGTGATGCTTGTAGGGCTAATGATTCCGCTCCTTGGTACAATGCTTGGTTCAGCATTTGTCTTCTTCATGAAAGAGGAGTTGTCTGTACAGCTGCAAAAACTGTTGTTGGGCTTTGCATCAGGTGTGATGGTGGCAGCTTCGGTGTGGTCGTTGCTTATACCTGCCATGGAGATGGAGTCCAAAGGTGGTTTCTGGTCTGTTGTGCCGGCAGCTGTTGGTTTTCTTATCGGTATCGGCTTTCTGTTGTTGATAGACGAGCTGACTCCACACCTCCATTTTGACACTGACAAGCCAGAGGGCGTGCGATCCCACTTGTCGAAGACCGCTATGCTAGCCCTTGCCGTGACGATCCATAACCTACCCGAAGGTATGGCTGTGGGTGTGGTCTTTGCCGGTGCAGGCGACAGCGCTGCTCACATATCTTTAGCAAGTGCCATCTCTTTATCACTGGGTATTGCCATTCAGAATATTCCTGAAGGCGCCATCATTTCCATGCCTATGCGAGCGGCTGGCAACAGTCGGAGAAAGTCGTTTTTGCTGGGTACACTCAGTGGTGTCGTAGAGCCTTTGGGAGCCATAGCGGTAATTTTGCTTGCCTCGCTTCTAACTCCTGCTCTCCCCTATATGCTTGCTTTTGCAGCAGGAGCCATGTTCTACGTCGTCGTAGAAGAGTTGATTCCAGAAGCCTCCAGCGGTCAGCATAGTAATCTCAGCACTATTGGCTTTGCCATCGGTTTTGTGCTGATGATGGTCCTTGATGTGGTGATGGGGTGACCCAATCTGTATGTCTGCAGTTAAAACTATTGAAAAATGATTGGATATTCTTATCTGAACAATCTTTTTGTTGTAACTTTGCGTGGAAATAGCAAAACGCGAGTTTGGAATAAATGAATTTCAATTCAATAGGTAACAAAATCAAGGGTAATCCTAAGATGATAGAGGGTACGGTGTATTCGATGCTCATCATCTGTAGCATTTCTCATTTTCTGAATGACATGATTCAGTCGATTATCCCTTCTATCTACCCGATAGTGAAAGATAAGTTTCATTTTTCGTTTGCACAGATAGGTATCATCACCTTGGTGTTTCAGATGACCTCTTCTATCCTGCAGCCTTTCACGGGACTGTATGCAGACAAGCATCCGCGTCCCTATGCCCTTTCCATCGGTATGTGCTTCACATTGTTGGGGTTGATCCTCTTGGCTTTCGCTGAGAATTATTTTCTGATTCTCTTGGCGGTGAGTGTAGTAGGTCTTGGTTCTTCTGTCTTCCATCCCACGGCTTCGAGGGTGGCACAGATGGCATCAGGAGGAAAGAAAAGTTTGGCACAATCCATCTTCCAGGTGGGCGGCAATGGCGGTTCTGCGGTAGGACCGTTGTTGGCAGCCATCATCATCCTGCCCTTTGGCCAGCACGCCATTTCCTGGTTTGCCCTTGCTGCGCTGCTTGCTTCTATTATCATGATCAGGTTGGGGGGCTGGTATAAAGCAAGATTGTCCTATGTGGTAGATCATCCACAGAAGCAACCGCTTCTCAACACCCATATCTCCAAAAGGGTGAAGTATTGGGCCCTGTTTATCCTTATCATGCTCGTTTTTTCGAAATACTTCTACACGGCTTGTATCACGAGCTATTTCACCTTCTTCTTGATGGATAAGTTTGGCGTATCGGTGCAGGCCTCGCAGTTGTGTCTCTTCGTATTCCTTGCTGCCTTTGCCATAGGAACTGTGGCTGGGGGTATGCTGGGAGACAAGTTTGGTAGAAAGTATGTCATTTGGTTTTCTATACTTGGGGCGGCACCTTTTTCCATTGCCATGCCTTTTGTAAACTTCACATGGACTATTATCTGCACTTTCCTGTCGGGATTGATCATTGCTTCGGCATTTTCCTCCATTGTCGTATATGCCACCGACCTGATGCCCGACAAAGTGGGATTGATAGCAGGAATCTTTTTCGGTCTGATGTTTGGTTTGGGAGGACTGGGGTCCGCCTTCTTCGGTTGGTTAGCCGACAAGACAAGCATCGAGTTCATCTTTCAGGTGAGTGCTTTCCTCCCATTGCTCGGCATCATCGCTGGATTCTTGCCGAATACGCAATCGACCAAAAACTGTTCGTAGGCTAAAACTACGAAAGCATCATAAATACACATCATTCACCTTTTAATATCAATCATTATGGAAGTAAAAGACAAAGTATTGGCAACTATGAAAGAGGCTGGTCAGCCTCTGAATGCAGGTAAAATCGCTGAACTTAGCGGTCTCGATCGCAAGGAAGTGGACAAGGCTATGAAGCAGTTGAAGGCTGAGGGCGCAATCGTCTCTCCCGTTCGCTGCAAATGGGCGCCTGCAGAGTAAGAAACGCAATGGACTGCTGTCTGCGATTGTCACAGGCAGCAGTCCATCAAAGGCTACTAATCGCCCTCATACGCATTGTATGAAACGTTTTCCTGCTTCCATTTGTCCTTAGGAGTTACCTGGCTATCAGGATATCCTATGACGATGGTATTCAAGGGAATCAAGAATTTGGGCAGTTTGAGCAATTTCGTCACGGCAGCACAGCGCTCCTTTGACGGATAGGTGCCTGTCCACACGGATCCAAGTCCCATTCCTGTGGCTGCCAGGAGAATATTCTCTGTGGCTGCAGAGCAATCCTGGACCCAAAACTCACGAGCGTCGCCTTCAAGTGCTTTGTTCATATCACCACAGACTACGATAGCTAGCGGAGCCTTGGCTGCCATGCCGGCATTGGGATTGGCTTCGGCGAGCTTCTGCAGCTGATCTTTGTCCGTAACGACAATAAAGTGCCAGGGCTGCTTGTTTACTGCCGTTGGGGCAGCCATTCCTGCTCGAAGCAGCTTTTCTATCTTCTCTTTTTCAACGGGCTTGTCCTCATAGGAGCGGACAGAGGTGCGCTGGAGAATGTTGTTGATGACCACCTCAGAACTATCTTGTTCCTGTTCTTGCTCCTGTTCCTTTTCTTTGCCTTTCCCTATTGTCACAAGATAACAGAGGAACACCAGGGCAATGCCGAGTGCTACGTTGAGAATCATTGAAATCTTCATGTTGTTTATTTCTATTTTTAAAGTTGACTATATTTAAGGAGTGAACCTGTTGGACAGACGAAGCGGCAGTAGGGCCGCATGATCACCGTCGAGAGTGCCACAAAGGCTATGGCGATGGCAATGACTATCCACGATGCAGACTGGAACGCAAAGGCCGAGAATGGCTCATAATCAATCCACTCGAACCATGCGCCAGTCCACAGACATAGCATGAGGAGGGCCCACAGTATCTGGCGAAACATATCCCGGCGCTTGACAGTCGTCGGTTTCATGTGGATTTTGTATCTTACACATTTTCCTGCAAGTTCTTGTAAAGAACCAAACGGACACACATGCGTGCAATAGTATGATTTCTTGCCAAAAAGAGGATATACGAAAGCGGTGATAAGCATGATGACCGGAACGATCAATGCCATCACGTTCATACCATTGGACATGTAGCTGATAATCGATGTGTAGTTCAGAAACGATCCACACCAGAATCCAAGTACTATCACATTAAGGATTTGCTGACCTATTCGATATCGTCTGTTCTTGACAAAAAGCGGCAGGATGGCGGCCAAAAGCACTACAATCAGTCCAGCTATAGCCTTAGGAGAGAAATCAAACGCTGCGGATGCAGACTCCTTTACAGGATTCTTTGCCGCATACTGAAGTCCGCGCTGTACGTTTCCGATGATAGCCTTGGAGGAGAATGTCGCACCAGTCACCCCGTCCACTTTCATTTTCTGTGCGTCTTCTATGGTCTGTCCATCCCATTTGGAAAGAAGTGCTGAAGCCTCCCCAAAGAATTCGGGACTCTCGGAGTTGGCGAGGGCCTTGATATTCTTCACCCTACCGTCCTGCAAGGTGATTTCCAAAGGCACAGTACCTCCGTAGCCAATGATGTCCTTACCAAGTTCAGTAGTATTCAATCGTACTGATCCATCCTCAAGCACGACCATCGTTTCTGTCTTTGGCGAGGCCTTCTGTTGCTGCTTCAGTTCTCGTCCTGCCACCTTGCCGTCCCTACGTATGCTGACTGCCACAACCATCAAGACGCAGGTGATCAAACACAGCAGTTGTTGTAGTTTTCCAGAATAATTGATCATATTGTTTATCTTTACTATTGCAATATAAGTAGTGAGTTCATTCTATTTGACCCATAAAATTCGACAAGGTTTATTGCATTGACATTGTTTAACCTGTTTGATGGTATAAAATGCTGTTCTTCAATCATTCTTGTTTGTGCCCGGACCATGATGTCGGAGTTAGAAGTCCTCCTGTGGGGCCTCTTTCTTCTCCCATCCGGCACTATATACCTCGGAGCGAGAGCGGAGGCGAGAAACGAGGAGGTCGAGTAGCGCCTTGTGTTCTCCCAGCGTCTCCATGTTGCAACATACCGTCACCCGTTCCTCGTCGCCTTTGTAGAACAGGGAGTTGAGTTTCACATTCTTGTCAAAGGCAAGGGTGTCCATGATGAGTTTCTGGATGCTCTCAGACACATTTCTCTGACATTCCGCCCGCACGGAATAGTGGAACACGCCAGCCGTCCTTTTGCCCAAGAATGTGCATAAGGGACGGAAAAGGCAGTGAGTCACCAGCACGCAGGCCACCAGGATGGCTGCTTCCCTATAAAGGCCTACGCCCGACAGCGTACCGCAAGCAGCTGAGCACCATATCGTGGCAGCGGTATTGAGTCCTCTTACTGTGAAGCCATCCTTTAGGATGAGACCACCACCCAGGAAGCCGATGCCCGATACGATCTGTGCCGCCACACGAGAGGGGTCTCCCTCCTCCTCGGTCATGGCGTAGGACAACACCGTGAAGGCTGCGGCGCCTACCGAGACGAGGATATTGGTACGCAGTCCGGCATTGCGCTGGCGGAACTGTCGTTCCACGCCAATCAGTGTGCCCATGAGAAAGGCGCAACCTATTCTTGCCAAATAATCAGTCAATAGAATCATCTTCTTGTTTTTTCTGCAAAGGTAATAGCTTTTTTTGATAGTACGTCTTAGAAAGCGATTAGAGTGGTATTAGAAATCGATTAGAATCAAAAATCTTCTTCTTTTGGGAGTAAGAAAAGCGTTTCTTCTGATTCCTGCGTATCAAGGAAGAGTCCCTCTGATCCTGAAGCCAGGGCATTGGGAATGAGGGTCCTTATCCGCTGATCTCCATCAGGTAGCAGTCTGCCCAGATCGTGATGTCGATGTGGATACTGAGACCCTCTTTGCGGTAGGAGAGGATGTTGGAGGATGGTCGTTGGGAGGACAAGGTGAAGCCGATACGAGCGATCCATTCGGCATAGTGGCGGTAGATGCGCTTGTCCCAAAAGACCAGTTGGAGGGAACCTGCGGGGTGGTCTATCACGGCGAAGGCGAGAGGACCGTCTGCCTTCAGCTGACGGTCGAGCGGACGGGAGGCTTGGAATGAGCTATCGGGTAGGGAGACATGGTAGCCCCATAGATGGTTGTTGGAGGCGTCGTTAGGCTCTGGCAAGCGCATCCGTCGCATGGCATATTTGCGGAAAGGAGCCCAGCGCGTGCTCTGCTTGGACTTGGAGGCCTGATACTGGAGAAGTTCGGGAAGAGGCGGAAAGTTGTTGGCAGCAGGCTGGGCAAGCGCATGGGGCGCAAGGGCCAGCAAGAGAAAAGGAAGAATCAACCGTAATAGTTGATTGTGTGGAAGCAGGTCGCAGTGGCAACTCATGATATAGGATTTTTTATCATGGCACATGGTAAGAATCCGTAGTACGGAGTCGCACCATGCGCCATGATAGCCAGACTATTCGTCGAGCACGCTGTCCACTTCGCGCATCCAGCTATCGACGATCGCATCGGTAGGCATTCGCCAGTCGCCACGTGGCGAGAGGCTGACGCTGCCCACCTTTGGTCCGTCGGGCAGGCAGCTACGTTTGAACTGCTGCGAGAAGAAGCGCCAGAAGAACGTGTGCAGCCAGTGGTGGACAAACTCGCGGGAGTATTGGCCCTCGAAGGCGTGCATGGCCAGCATGAAGATCTTCTTGGGGCGGAAGCCGAAGCGGAGGAAATAGTAGAGGAAGAAGTCGTGGAGCTCATAGGGACCCACCAGGTCTTCCGTCTTCTGTGCGATGTTGCCCTGGTCGTCGGCAGGCGTCAGTTCGGGCGAAATCGGTGTGTCGATGACATCGTGGAGCACCTCGTGGGACGTGCGTCCATCTTTGGAAAGCTGCTGGGAGGCCTCGTCGGAGTCGGCCACGAAGGCCACGAGGTGGCGGATGAGCGTCTTGGGAATGCTGACGTTGACAGCATACATGCTCATGTGGTCGCCATTGTAGGTACACCATCCGAGGGCCAGTTCGCTGAGGTCGCCCGTGCCGATGACCAGTCCGCCATACTTGTTGCTCAGGTCCATGAGGATCTGCGTGCGTTCGCGTGCCTGCGAGTTTTCGTAGGTTGTATCGTGGACGGAGGCGTCGTGGCCGATGTCGGCAAAATGTTGTGTGACGGCCTTGGCAATGCTGATCTCATGGATAGAGACGCCTAAAGCCTCCATCAGCGAGATGGCGTTGTGGTAGGTTCGGTCGGTCGTGCCGAAGCCCGGCATGGTCACGGCGACGATCTGTTTGCGGTCGATCCCCAGGCGGTCGAAGGCGCGCACGCAGATGAGCAGAGCGAGGGTGGAGTCGAGTCCGCCGCTGATGCCGATGACGACCGACTTGGCATGGGTGTGGGCGATGCGTTTGCAGAGGCCGAGCGTCTGGATGTTGAGGATCTCCTCGCAGGAAGCCCGCATGTTGTCGGCCTTCGGGATGAAGGGGTGGGGATCCACTTCGCGCAGCAGTTGCCACTCCTCCTTCAGCGTCTCCGGCAGCATGGCCTCGTTGGTGACGCAGGTGTAGCCCCGCTCCTGAGGCCGGAGTGCGCGTTGTGCATTGACATAGGTGCTGTTGCTACGGCGCTCGGCGCGCAGGCGGTCGATGTCGATTTGACTCACCACCAGTTGTGGCTCCAGCGAGAACCGATCCGACTGCTTGATAAGGCGTCCGTTCTCGATGATCAAGGCGTTGCCACCATAGACCACATCCTGCGTGCTCTCTCCGTAGCCACATCCGCTATATACATAGCCCGAGATATTGCGTGCGCTCTGCTGCTTCAGGAGGTTGATCAGGTAGTCGTGCTTGCCTATCAACTCGTCGGAGGCCGAGAGATTGAAGATGATGTCCGCCCCGCTGAGAGCCAGCTCGGTGCTCGGCGGGTTGGGTGCCCATACGTCCTCGCAGATCTCTATGCCAAAGCGCGCGTCGCCGTAAGTGTGGAAGAGCTGGCGCCTGGCAGTCAGAAGCACGTCCTCCCCCGCGTAGCAGAGCGGCGTGTCGTGGAGATCCTGGGCCGAGGCAAACCACCGTTTCTCATAAAACTCACTGTAGTTGGGCAGAAACGTTTTTGGCACCATGCCGAGGATGCGCCCCTGCTGGATGACGATGGCACAGTTGAGCAGCAAGTTGCCCACCTCGACGGGTGCGCCGACGATGGCGATCACGTCTTTGCGCATCGTAAACTCCAGGAGGCTGAGCACCGCCTGCTCCGCCCCGTCGATGAGGGTGCGCTGGCGAAACAAGTCCTGGCAGGTGTAGCCCGTGAGGGAGAGTTCGGGGAAGACGACCACCTCGACATGCTGGCGCTCGGCCTCGTCGATGAGGCGCTTGATTTCCTCCAAGTTGTAGTGGAGGTCTGCGACGCGCACGCTGGGGATGGCGGCGGCCACGGTAAGGAATCCGTACTTCATAGTCTTTGGCGATTTATCTGATGGTCACTTGCGTTGCCCCGTAGCCATACTCCTGGAACGAGGCATCCTGATATTGGAAATGCTTGTACTTGTAGTTGAGCTCGTGGATGATGGCCTGGCGCAGCACGCCCTCGCCCTTGCCATGGATGAAGATGATCTTCTGTCCCTTGTTGGTCTTGTAGCGGTCGAGCACGCGGCGGAAGACATCGAGCTGGTAGTCGAGGATGTTGCCACTCGACATGCCGGCCGTCGTCTCCAGCAGTTGGTCTGCATGGAGGTCCACGATGATCTTGTCGTTCTTGAGTACCTGCTTCACCTGTCGGCTCTTCGACTGTGCCGGTTCATAGCGTCTGACGAGCTTGCCCCGTTCGGGATTGACGGCCTCGGGAGCAAGATCGTTGAGCACGGCCGCATTGTCATGGCGCGCAGGCTGCACGGCCTTGCGCTCCTCTTTGGGGCGAGCGTTGCCCCCGAAGAGCTGGCTCTTCAGTTCTTCGGCAGAGACGTTGAAGCCATTCAGCGGCTTGCCCTCCTCCATGACGGGGTAGAGCAGGGCTGGCTGCTCGAAGAAGTCGTTGTCCGTGAACGTATTGAGTTTGAAGAACTTCACGCCGTCCAGGCGGAGCTGCACATCGACGGCGGGCAGACGGAGAAACGTCTTCTGCCGCTTGTAGAGCAGCAACTGGATGCAGAGGTGCTCCATCGTGTTGAGCTGCTCGCGTCCGATCTCCTCCAGGAAGAGTTTCGTGTTGGGCTCCACCTCTCCTGTCTGTCGCAGCGACCATGTGCTGCCCTCTGCCACCAGGTAGGTGAAGTGGACATAGTAGTTGGAGTCGTTGACAAGGTAGGACTCAAAGCGCGTCGTACTGAAGTTTTGCTTGTCCATTGGTACGAAAGCGAGACAGACCGTCGGTTTGTCGCCGCCGCGTCGCTCCTGAGGTTGCGGCTCGAAGTTGATGGAGGGATCGTCGGCCGCTAGGTCCTTGGCCGTCACCGTCTCCGCATTCTGACCCTTGGCCCTCGCCTCGGCGTCGTCCGTGCCCTCGTTGAGACGCTGGCGCAGGCTGCGCTTGTCCTCCTTCGCCTTTTCCTGGGCGCGGTTGCGCTGCTCCACCTCCACCATTCGCTTCGTGCTGTAGTCCTCGTCGCCTACGACCACGACCTCGTTGATGGGCATGGGAATCTCGAAACCGTCCTGGTCCTCGACCAAGACGAGGTTGTTGCCCTTGAAGCCAGCGATACGGCCACCGCCGCTCTCGCTGAGAAATCTCACTTTGTCGCCTATCTTCATATTCTTATCTTCTCTAATGTGATGTAATCTATATACCTTATATAATATAATACCTTATATATATAGTCTCTCTCTATATATCGTATCAATATAGCCTTTTCCTTCCGTCCCCTTTACGGGATGAGCAGACTACTGTCGCCATAGCTCAAGAAGCGGAAGTCGTGGGCCAGCGCATAGTCGTAGATCTTGCGCCAGTCGCCCTTGACGAATGCGCTGACGAGCAGGAGTAGCGTCGATTGCGGCTGGTGGAAGTTGGTGATGAGCTTGTCCACGATCTTGTAGGTGTAGCCCGGTGCGATGATGATCTGCGTGCTACTGTGGAGCACGTCGAGTTTTGCCGCGTCGAGCCAATGGAGCAGGTGGCCGATGGCCTCGGCAGTGGTGACGGCCTTGCCTCCGACGAGGACCAGTCCCTCCTCGTTGTGTGGCAGGTCGTAGGGCTCCCATTGGTTGACGTGGAGATCCTCCTCCTGTGCGTCCGGATTCATGGCCAGTTTCACACCCATGTAGTAGAGGCTCTCCAGCGTGCGCACGCTCGTCGTGCCCACCGCCGTGGCATGGCACTCGTGGGCCAGGAGCTTCTCAAACGTCTGGCGTCTGACGGCGATATACTCCGTGTGCATCGCGTGGCCCTCTATCTCTTCCGACTTCACGGGCTTGAACGTTCCCGCTCCCACATGGAGCGTCACCTCCTCGCGGTCGATGCCGTGGGCATCAATGTCGGCGAGCACCTTCTGCGTGAAGTGGAGACCCGCCGTCGGTGCTGCCACCGAACCCTTTATCTTCGAATAGACCGTCTGATAGGTCGTCTTGTCCGTCTCCTCCGTCTCGCGGTTGAGGTACGGCGGAATGGGCAGTTCGCCGATGGCATCCAGTATCTCGGCAAAGGCGACGCTGTCGTCGTCCCATGAGAAGTCCACCCAGTAGTTGGTGCCACCGCTGAGCTGTGCCGTCCGGCTGCGGTCGAGCTGCGCCTGCAGCGTGACGTCCTTGCCCTTGACGGTGCAGACCTTCGTGAGCGCTCCCTCCTTCCATTTCTTGAGGTTGCCCACCATGCAGAGCCAGGCGCAGTGGCCCGTGGCCTGGAAGATGCGCTCATAGTCGGTGGGCAGAGCCGGCTCCATGAGGAAGACCTCGATGAGCGCGCCCGTCTCCTTGCGGAAATGGATGCGCGCCTGGATGACCCGCGTGTTGTTGAAGACGAGCAGCGACCCCTTCGGCAGGTAGGCGGAGAGGTTTGCGAACACGTCCTCGCCGACCTCCCCCTGGCGGTAGAGCAGCAGCTTCGACTGGTCGCGCTCCTTGAGCGGATACTTGGCGATGCGCTCCGAGGGCAGCGGGTAGTTGTAGTCGGCTATGTGAATATGTTTTGTTTCTGAGTCCATCATTGTTATATAACTATCGTTGTACGTTGTCTTTATCTATCGTGTTTATATCCTTGTGTCGTGATCTCGCTACTTATCGTGTCGTCAACGTGCCTATACCGTTATCGTGACAAACGTGCGCAGCAATACATAGATGCAGGTGCAGACCATGACGGTCAGAAACACGTCGATGTCGCAGAGACTGTAGCCCGTGCGGGTGTATTGCGTGGAGATGTAGTGGAGTTTCGGACTGATGCGGAGATACAGGCGGAAGTAGAGCCGATAGACCGTCAGTCCCACCAATGATCCGAAGAGGATGCCGACCAGCACGTCGAAGGGGTAGTGGACGCCGAGATAGATGCGCGTCCAGCTATTGACCAGCGCCCACGTAAGGAGCGCCACGGTGACTGTCCTGCGACGGATGAGCAAGCTGAAGAACACAGCCAGCGAGAAGGTGTTGGACGCATGGGCCGAGAAGAAACTGTAGCCGCTCCCCCTGTAGTTATCTACCGTGCGCACCAGTCCTTCCAAGGCAGGCTCGAAGGAAGGGCGGAGCCGTGCCACCTCGGGTTTCACCAGTCCGTTGTCAATGCCCGTGACGATGCCGACACAGAGCAAGGCCGAGATCACGGCCAGGATAATCTGTCCCGCCTTCTCGTTGTTTTTCACTACCAGGTAGAGCAAGGAGGCATAGAGAGGCACCCACGTCCACGCGCTGGTGAGAATGAGGGCGAGCTGGTCGAGAAACAGAGAGTCGCTGCCGTTCATCGCGAGGAGCAACTGCTGATCTGAGGTCAGAAGTGATTGTATATCCATGAATGCTGTATGGGTAATCGGTTGTGAGCGCTGCTGGGAGCGTCAGATTTCTTCTATCTGCCTTGCGGTGAGCCAACCTTCGCGCCCATCCTCCAGTTGGACGAGGAACCAGCCCGTGATGCCGCGGTCCTTGATGAAGACCTTGGTGCCCTCGTGGATGACAAACTGGTCGGGCGAGGCCGTGTCGGGCGACTTCTTCACCGCCACCGAACTGCCCATGACGATGGCCCCACAGTGGTTCTCCAGTTGTTGCTGCTGCTGCCAGGCAAAGAGCGTGCTGAGCAGGAAGAAGACGCCCAGCGAGATGGCGGCGTATCGTCCTGCCGTGCGGCGGACGCGGTTGCGGGTGGTGAGAAAGACCGCCAGGGCGACGATCAGGAGCACCAGCGAGAGGATGCCGCAGACTGCCCACGCATCGACGGGCATGAAATTGACCAGCGCCCGATAGCCCGTGACGAAGAAGAGCTGCGACTGCGGCGTGATCTTGTCGATGGTCTTGGCCCGTGCCACCTGGAGGTTGAAGCGGATGTCGCCGTCGCCTGGAGCGAGCAGCAGGGCGCGCTCGTAGGCGAGGATGGCGTGGGGAATGTCGTCCAGTCGGTAGTAGGCGTTGCCGAGGTTGTAATAGACGTCGGCTGAGACCCCATGTTGCAGCAGGTCGTTGTAGTCCTTGACCGCCTGAAGGTAGTTGCCCTGCGTGTATTCCTTGTCGCCCATCTGCTTGGTGACGGCCTGGGAGGGCAGCGCCATCAGGCAGAGCATGACGACCAACAGCGTCTTGAAGCCCCGCGTCTTGGCCCCTTTCTGATTCTGTTCCATAGCGTTCTCTATCTGTGTGATGGCCGTCATGGCAGCCTCGATGGTGCGGTTCATGTTGCCCTTGGCGTCACCCGGTGCGTAGCGCTCAAACTCACACTCGTCGATGGCGCCGATGAAGCGGCGGATGGTGTCGCCGTCGATGTGGAGCTCATGGAGCTTGGTGGCCACGTGCTCGCGGTTGAGCTGCTCAGCCTCCATGTTGAGTCGGTCGCCGATGTAGCCCCACAACGCGCGGAGCACCTCGTCGAAGAACTCGCCCGCATTGCCCTGCAACATCAGTTGGTTGGCCTTTTGCAGGCGGATGGTAGCCACCTTGTTGGCGTTCTTGCGCTTGTTGCGGAGGAAGTCGCCGTTCTCCTTGGCCCGCTTGCGGAACGTGTAGGCTACGGCGAGGAGCACGATGATCAGCAACACGATCGTCGTCCACCAGCCTGCCGATCCGAAGAAGAAGTCGGCCCTGTTCTCGAAGACCGTGCTTCCCGACTTGATCGGACGGATGTCGCCCGGCTTCTCAGTGAAGTCGTTGACCTCGCCCGCATTGTCGCCCGGCAGCACCTTGAGTTTGAAGGCATGGGTACTGATGGTCTTGTAGGCCTGCGTCTTCATGTCAAAATAGGTGAAGGAGACCGGCGGGATCGTGTAGTCTCCCTCCTTGCGGGGCACGGCCAGGAGATCATAGACAATGTTGCCCTCGATACCGTTGTCCGTCAGTCGGGTCTTGTCCGTCACTTTCGTGTCGTACTTGTCAAACGACTGCGGGAAGTCGGCCTTGGGCTGCTGGATCAGTTTGAGGTTGCCCGTTCCGCCGATGACGATGCGCAGCGTGACCGGCTCTCCCGCCTTCACCTCCGCTTTCGTCAGCTGGCCCGAGATGTTGAACGATCCCACGCCTCCCGAGAAGTTGCTCGGCTTCGTGGGTAGCGGATCCACCTTTATCGTGATACCATCAGCCTTGATGTTGCGCTTGGTCTCCCTGTAGCCCGCTCCGTCGATGAACGCCTCGAAGGGATCCACGCTTCGGTTCTCCTGTCTGACGATACCCTGGAAGGTGATGGGCGGGATGGTGATCTTGCCCGTGATTTGCGGATAGACCACATACTGGCTCCACGTCACGCAGTTGTAGCGCCGGCCTTTGTAGGTCTCGGTATGAAACGATTTCTGCTGCGGGAGTTTCACCTCCTGCACGTGGCAACCCTTGAGGTCCGGCATCTTGCCGTCGAGCTGCACGAGGTTGACGGTCGTATAGACCTTATAAGTAAGGAGTACGGCCTCTTGCTCTCGGACGTGCGTCTTGTTGGCAAAGACCTTGATAAACAGTTCGTTGCCGCTGCTTGCCTGCTGCCTTCCTTCCTCCTCTTCGTAGCCTTCGTCCTGGCCGTGAGCCCCATAGCCCTGCGACGACGCGTGGCCACCCGAGGCGACAATCTTGATCGGTGTGGAAGCCAGGTTGTTGCCCCTCGAGTGGAAGCGTGCTGGCGGGATGGTGAACGTGCCGCTCTTGCGCGCTATGAGGACGTAGGCCACGGAGACCGACGACGAGGAGGTGGTGTGGCCGTTGACGACCTGGAAACTCGACTGCTCCGACCTGAAAGGTCCGTAGCGACACTCCAACCCGCTGGGGAGGCTTCCGATGTGGAAGTTTCTCACGTCGCGCGTGTTGATCGTATATTCGATTTGAAATTCCTCACCCACCATCACATGGCTTGGAGCCGCCACCTGCACCCGTTGGGCGTAGAGGCAGGCGACTGCCGTGAAGAGCGTACATATCAGTATCAATCGCTTCATATATGTCTTGTATCGTCCTTACCAGTTTTTGTCCAGCTTTCTCTTGTTGGGTTGGCGCATGGCTTGTTTCAGCCGCTGCTGCGTCTCCTGCTCCTTCAGCATGGCCGCATTGAGCAGTTGCTCAGCGTTCTGCCGGCTCATTTGGTTTTGATCCTGCTGCTTCTGCTTCTGCTGGTCCTTCTGCTTTTGGTTTTGCTGTTTATTTTGGTCCTTTTTCTTATTCTTATTCTTGTTCTTGTCCTTTTGGTCCTTGTTCTGCTTTTGCTTCTTTTGCTGCTGTTGTTGCTGCTTGAGCAGCCGCTTACACTGCACGTAGTTGTAGCGTGCGCGTTCGTTCTGCGGATTCATGCGCAAGGCGTTCTTGTAGGCCTCCATCGCCTTGGCATACTCCTTCTGTCCCTGCAGCACCGTGCCCATGTTGTAGTAGGCCTGCGACTGTCGCTTCGGTCCGCTGATCGTCTTGGCCGCCTGCTTGTATTGTGCGAGGGCCTGCTGGTCCTTCTTCTGCTTTTGCAGCGCGCAGCCGAGGTTGTAGTGGGCCGTGCCGTTGGCCGGCTGAGCCGCTATCGCCTTGCGGTAGCAGAGTTCCGCCTGCGGATAGTTGCCCTGTCGGTAGAGCTGGTTGCCCTGCCTTACCAGTTGGCGGTCGCCCTGTGCGCACGCTGGCAGCATGGCCACGAGGAGCCCGATGAGTATAAGAACCGTCTGTTTCATTTTCTTTCTGTTGATGAGGCCTCCTGCCCCTTCTTTTCGCGCTTCTTTTCCAAGATCACGGCCTCGGCGATGAGGAGGATCAGAATGAGGATGGCCACGCCCTGAAATTGCTCGTCGTAGTCGCTATAGACGACGTTGTCGATGGCCCCCTGCTGCATCTTTTGGAGTTCCTTGTCCAGTTGTCGTTCGGCGATGAGCGAGTTGTCCACGTGCATATAGACACCCTTGCCCGCCTTGGCCACCTCCTGACACATGGTCTCGTTGAGGCGCGTCATGACCACTTGTCCCGCGGCATCCTTCATGTAGCCGCCGTCGCCGAGGGGGATAGGAGCTCCCGCCGCCGTTCCGATACCGAGGATGAAGACGCGGATGCCCTGCTTCTCTGCCTCCTTGGCCATTGCCTCTGCGCCCCCCTCGTGGTTTTCGCCGTCGGTGATGACGATGATGGCCTTGCCCTGCTTGCCGTTCTTCGCAAAGCTCTGCATGGCCAGCCGGATGGCCTGAGCCATGTCCGTGCCCTGCGTGCCGATGAGCGACGGGTCGATGTCCTGCAGGAAGAGTTTGGCCGACACATAGTCGCTCGTGATGGGCAACTGGATGAAGGCGTCGCCGGCGAAGACCACCATTCCTATCTGGTCGTTGCGGAAGTGATCCACCAGGTCCTCCACCACGATCTTGCTCTTCTCCAGTCGCGACGGCGCCACGTCCTGCGCCATCATGGAGTTGCTGATGTCGAGGCAGGTCATCGTCTGTATGCCCTGTCGCTTCTCGTGCGAGATGCTGCTTCCCGTCTGCGGGCGGGCGATCATGACGACCATCAGGGCGATGGCCGCCATCAGCAGCCAAAACTTGATGGCCGGGCGCCGGCGCGAGATGCCTGGCGCGAGCGTTCTGAGCAGCGTGGGGTTGCCCAGGAGCGCCATGCGCTTCCGCTGGCTGCGGAGGCCGATGATGCGTATTGCCACCAGTGCCGGGACGAGCAGCAACAGCCAAAGGTATGTTGGATCTTCAAATCTGAACATGATATCTTACTTCCTTATTTCTCACACTGGCAGGCGTCTCAGCCACGTCAGTCTCAGTAGCACCTCCACCAGCAGCAGGACCAGGGCGGCGATGGCGAAGGGCATGTAGGCCTCGTAGCGGCGCGCCGAGGGAGATGCGACGAGCTTCGTCTTCTCCAGTTTGTCAATGTCCTTGTAGATGCGCTGCAGTTCGCCCTTGCTGGCCGCGCGGTAGAAGTTGCCGTCCGTGGCCTGCGCTATCTTCCGCAGTGTCTCGTAGTCGATCTCTCCGCGTCCCTGCACATACTGCTTCATGCCATTGACGGAGATGGGGTAGCGGACGATGCCGTTGGTTCCCAGTCCGATGGTATAGACGCGCACGCCAAACTGCTTGGCGATGTCGGCCGCCGTCAGCGGCGAGATGTCTCCCATGTTGTTGCTGCCGTCGGTGAGCAGGATAACCACCTTGCTCTTCGCCTTCTGGTCCTTCAGTCTGCTCACGGCGTTGGCCAGTCCCATGCCCACTGCCGTTCCGTCGTCGATGAGGCCGCTGGCCGCCAGGTCGGGGCGCAGGGCGTGGAGGAGGTTGAGCAGCGTGGTATGGTCGGTCGTCATGGGACACTGCGTGAAGGCTTCACCCGCGAAGACCGTCAGTCCGATATTGTCGTTGGGCCTTCCGGCTATAAACTCCGCCGCCACGTCCTTGGCCGCCTCCATGCGGCAGGGAGCCACGTCCTCGGCGAGCATACTCGTCGAGACGTCCATGGCGAGCATGATGTCGATGCCCTCCACCTCGCGCTTGTCGAGCGGGTTGAACGTCCGCGGGCGCGCCAGGACGATGACGACCAGCGCAAACGTCAGGCAGCGCAGCAGCATCGGCAGGTGGAGCAGCCTCATGCGGAGCGACCGCGGTCCGTAGCGGTAGGCCTTCGTGGTGCTCATCCTCAGCGACGGTAGTCGGTTCTTGCGATACAGGAAGTACCACAAGACATAGGGTATGAGCAGCAGCAGGAGCAGCAGATATTCCTTATTAGCAAATTCCATTTTTTTCTTTCTTTTGTTGATGCGCAGGATTTTGTTGATGCGCAGGACCCGCGTCCGAATGGCAGGCTACAGCAGCTGGTAGGCCATGCAGGCTACGTAGGCCACTATTGCCGCCGTGGCGGCGATGATCAGCCAGAGCGCGATGCGGACGCCCCGTCTGCGGCGTCGCTTGCTGCGGTCCTCGTCGCTCAGCGTCTCCTCCACGCATATCTCCGTCGGCGTGTCCGCCAGTTTCGTGTCTTCGATGAATCGGACCACGTTGGCCAGATACATCTCGCCGATATGGCGGTCGGCGGCGAAGCGCGCAAACTTCACGAGGTCGGCCGTGGCGAAGAGTTCGCGCAGTTCGTCGATCTTCGTGGGATCCTGGTCCGCCTTCAGTCGCTGGACGATCTCCTGCGAGGTCATCTCCATGGCGTTGAAGCCGAAGCGCTCGCTCATATACCTTCTCAGCGCCTCCGTCAGCAGCGTGTAGTATTCCTTCTGGTCGTCGTCCCCTTCGAGGCGTGCCGCCTTGATCTCGTTGATGCGCCGCAGGGCCTTCTGGTGGGGCGGCTCCTGGCGTAGGATCTGCTTGCGACTGATGATGGGCTTGCCACTGCGCAGCCGCGAGAAGAGATACCAGCCCACGATCGTCAGCAGCAGGGCCAGCAGGCTCCATAGGTAGATCGGCGTCCATTCCTCTTGGCTGAAGGGCAGCTCCTGGATGTCGTAGGGCGGCTTGGGATCGTCCGGGCGGATGGAGTCCGTCTGCACGGTCAGTACCTCCAGGGCGATGGCCTCCGTCTTGTATTTCTTGCCGTCCACGTCCACCGTGAGCGCCGGCACCGTCTGTCTGCCCTCGTCCCATGCGGTGAGCGTATAGACCTTGCGCATCGTGGATTGTCCCTCCTCGTTATCGCCCTCGGTCCGCTGTCCCACCACCTCTATTTCCTTGGACAGATGGTGGTCCTTGAGCGTCGGCCACAGGATGCGCGCGCCCTGTCGAGCGCTGACCTCCACGACCAGCCTGCATTGCGACCCGACCTTGATGCTGGTGGAGTCGAGGCGGGCCGTCACCTTGGCCTGCGCAAGGGCCAGAATCGGCGTCAGCACGCCGAGGACCAATAGTAGTATCGTCTGCTTTCTCATGCTCTTCCTCTCTGTTTGAACAGCCGCAGCAGGGCCTGTACGTAGTCGTTGTTGGTTGCCAGGGAGATGTGGTCCACCTGGCAGCGGCTCAGCATGGCGCGCAGCCGTTGCTCCTGCTGCAACCAGTAGTCGTGGTGGCGGCGTCTGAGCCGCTTGTCGCCCGTGTCGATGATCATCTCGTGGCCCGTCTCGGCGTCGCTGACGCTGAGCAGTCCCACGTTGGGCAACTCGCGCAGCAAGGGGGCGTAGAGCTGTATGGCCACGACGTCGTGCTTGCGGTTGGCGATGTTGAGCGTGTGCTCGTAGTCGTCGGTGTCATAGAAGTCGCTGATGAGGAAGGCCGTCGTGCGCCGTTTGGTGACGCGGTTGAGAAACTCGATGGCCTGTCCGATGTTGGTTCGGCGGCTCTGCGGCCTGAGCTGGAGCATCTCGCGGATGATATAGAGAATGTGGCGTCGTCCCTTCTGTGGCGGGATATACTTCTCGATGCGGTCTGAGAAGAACACCACCCCTATCTTGTCGTTGTTCTGTATCGCGCTGAAGGCCAGCGTGGCCGCCATCTCCGTGGCCATGTCTCGCTTCGTCTGCTGCGTCGTTCCGAAGTCGAGCGATCCGCTGACATCGACGAGCAGCATGACCGTCAGTTCGCGTTCCTCCTCGAAGAGCTTGACGTAGGGGCGGTGCAGGCGTGCCGTGACGTTCCAGTCGATGTCGCGCACGTCGTCGCCGTACTGGTATTCGCGCACTTCCGAGAAGGCCATGCCTCGTCCGCGGAAAGCCGAGTGATACTCTCCTGCGAAGACGTTGCGGCTCAGTCCGCGTGCGCGGATCTCGATCTTGCGCACCTTGCCCAAAAGCTCTTGCGCGTCCATCAGGGCACCTCCACTTTGTTGATGACCTGGGAGATGATGTCCTCCGTGGTGACGTTGGCGGCCTCGGCCTCATAGGTCAGTCCGATGCGGTGGCGCAGCACGTCGTGGGCCACGGCTCTCACGTCCTCGGGCACGACATATCCCCTGCGCTTGATGAAGGCGTAGGCTCTGGCCGCCTTGGCCAGGCTGATGCTTGCTCGGGGGCTTCCTCCAAACTGTATGTACTGGTGGAGCGACGAGAGTTTGTAGCGGTCGGGGTAGCGTGTGGCAAAGACCAGGTCGGCTATGTACTGCTCTATCTTCTCGTCGATATAGACCTCCTCCACCACGCTGCGTGCGTGGAGGATCTGCTGGGCGTCGGTCACGGGATAGACCTCCGTGCGCTCTCCGGCGAGGTTGCCGCGGATGATGCGCTTCTCCTCCTCGATGGTGGGGTAGTCGATGATGACCTTGAGCATGAAGCGGTCCACCTGGGCCTCGGGCAGCGGGTAGGTGCCCTCCTGCTCGATGGGGTTCTGTGTGGCCATGACGAGGAAGGGCTTGGGGAGGGCGAAGGTCTCCTCGCCGATTGTCACCTGGTGCTCCTGCATGGCCTCCAGCAGCGCGCTCTGCACCTTGGCGGGTGCGCGGTTGATCTCGTCGGCCAGCACGAAGTTGGCAAAGACGGGACCCTTCTTCACGAGGAAGCGCTCCTCCTTCTGCGAGTAGATCATCGTGCCCACCACGTCGGCGGGGAGCAAGTCGGGGGTAAACTGGATGCGGTTGAAGTCGGCATCGACCAGTTTCGAAAGAGTGCTGATGGCCAACGTCTTGGCCAGTCCGGGCACGCCCTCCAGCAGCACGTGGCCGTCGGAGAGGAGACCGATGAGCAGCGATTCTACGAGGTGCTGCTGGCCCACGATCACGTGGCTCATGCCGGCGGTGATGTTGGTCACAAACGCACTCTGCTGCTCGATGCGGGCGTTGAGCTCGCGAATATCAATGGATTCTGACATAAACGTATTTGTTGTCTCTATTTAGACGCTATTCTGTATTTGTTTTGCGTACCACTTTTTATTTTGTCGCAAAATTACACAATTTATGCCATAAGGGGGAATGGTGGTATCTAAATAATATTAAAAAGGTCGCCCCTTTGCTTTATTTTAAGAAAGATTTTTGTTTTGAAACAAGCGCGGGCCGTAGTGGGATAGTCCTTGGGCTTGCGGTGGGGTAGGCAGGGAGGAAAAAGTCCATTCCCTTGCCTTGGGCTGGTGGTGTCGTCAAGAACGAGCTGTGGAACCCAGCAGTCCACAGCCCAAAGCGGTGCCTTGGGCCATACGTCGAGGCGGGATGCACCCTGTATGGATAAAAGCTAATAACCAATTGATTATTAGTGCTTTTATCCTTGCGTGACGAGGTGTGTCAGTTGGAGACAGAAGCGCACTCGCAGCGCTGCTTGCGCTCGCAGTAGCGCTCACATTGGGCACAGATGTCGTAGCCGAGCATGGCACCGAGGATGAAGTCCTCCTCGGGCGTGAGTTGGCAGAGCGGCCGCGTCACCATGCGTCGGATGGCCGCCATACACTCCCTCTTGCCAAAGAAGAGGTTGACCCTTCCGTTGCCCACGGGCTGGATGATGTAGTCGATGCTTTGCTTCTCCAGTCGGTTGACGGCGAAGTCGCGATACTTCTCGTTGAAGGTGTAGAGCACCATCTGTCTCACCCCCTTCTTATACTCATAGATATGATTCATGAGCACCTTCATGTCGGCCAGCGGCATCACCTCTCTCTGTTCCATTTCTCTTTGTCTCCTCGCTTTTTCTATTGGGTTGTTTGCTATGTGTCATCCTGCCCCGCGGGCCACCCATGGTCTCCCACGGAGCAGGCTTTTGGTCTCTTAGAAGTAGGGTCCTGTCCAGCCCTTGGGGCAGCGGACCTGGCCTCCTACAGGACTTGGCTTCCTACAGGACTTGACCTCCTACAGGCTCGGCTTGATCTCCTCCAGCCAAGCCTCGATGCGCTGCTCGGTCTTGTCGTCCTCGTTGACGTCGTCGAGGGCGAGTCCCACGAAGCGTCCATCCACGACGGCCTCCGAGTCCTCATAGGAGTAGCCCGCCGCATCGACCGATCCTATCACGCGTGCGCCTGCTGCCTCGGCCGCGTCGTGGAGCTCCTTCATGCCTCCGCAGAACGTGTCGCAGTAGGCCTCGCAGTCGCCACAGCCGAAGACGGCCACGGTCTTGCCTTCCAGGCCCTCGGCCTTGATTGTTTTCAGCGCGTCGTACCAGTCGTCCTGCAGTTCTCCCGCGCCCCATGTGCTCGTGCCGAGCAGGAGGTTGTCGTGGGCCTTGATGGTGTCGGCGCTCAGATTGGCGGCGTCGATGGCCTCCACGCCCAGTTTCTCCGCGATGGTCTGCGCGATGCTCTCGCAGGTGCCCGTCGATGATCCATATACTACTACTGTTGCTTTCATTTCCTTGCTTGTTTGCTGTTTTTGATTCTTGATAACTGTTTACGGTTGCAAAAGTACTGACTTTTGCCGAATGGGGCAATACCTAAAAATAATGGTTTTTGCAGACCGGGTGGAAATCCCCTCAGGCAGGGTGGGGTGGAACCCTCTCAGACAGAGTTGGATGGAGCGGGGGGCAAAGACCGGGCAGGGTGGAACCCTCTCAGAGAGAGCTGGATGGAGAGGAAAATCCTCAGGCAGGGGCGTGAAAATACAAAAAAAAGCAGGCCCTGCCCTCTGGTGAGCGCACGGTCTGCCTTTGTGTTGATGCTATGTCGCCTCGTCCTACAGGAGATACTGCGAGGAGATGCTCTTGTTGTCTACGACGCGGCGGATGGTCTCTGCGAAGAGGTCAGCCACGGAGAGCTGCTTCACCTTGGAGCAGCGGTCGGTGTAGGGGATCGAGTCGGTGAAGACGATCTCCTCCAGGGCCGAAGACTGCACGCGCTCCGATGCGGGACCGCTCATGACGCAGTGGCTGGCGAAGGCGCGCACGCTCTTGGCGCCTGCCTCCTTCATGATGTCGGCAGCCTTGGTGATGGTGCCGGCAGTGTCCACCATGTCATCGACGATGATGACGTCCTTGCCCTTCACGTCGCCGATGATCTGCATGCTGTCCACCACGTTGGCACGGGCGCGCGTCTTGTTGCAGAGCACGAGCGGGCAACCGAAGTACTTGGCGTAGCTGTTGGCGCGCTTCGATCCGCCCACGTCGGGGCTACCGATGACCATGTCCTTCAGTCGGAGCGACTGGATGTAGGGGATGAACACGCCCGAGGCGTAGAGGTGATCGACGGGGATGTCGAAGAAACCCTGGATCTGGTCGGCGTGGAGGTCCATGGTGATGAGGCGGTCGATGCCTGCCGTGCTCAGGAGGTCGGCGATGAGCTTGGCGCCGATGCTCACGCGCGGCTTATCCTTGCGGTCCTGGCGAGCCCATCCGAAGTAGGGGATGACGGCGTTGATCTGACGTGCGGACGCACGCTTGGCTGCGTCGATCATGAGCAGCAGCTCCATGAGGTTGTCGGAGTTGGGGAAGGTGCTCTGAACGAGGAATACATCCTTGCCGCGGATACTCTGCTCATAGCTTACCACAAACTCTCCGTCGGAGAACTGCGTTCTTACGAGGTTGCCAAGAGGCACTCCTAAACTTGCGCAAATCTTCTCTGCCAAGTAACGGGTCTTTGTACCGGAAAAGACCAGAAAAGAGTTGTTATCACTCATTTGTCTTTGGTTGATTGTGTGATGATGACTTATTTCCGCTGCAAAATTAGAAAAAAAGTGTGACACTTGCAATCTTTTTTTGCTACTTTTGCAGCATGAAAGTGAATAAAAAGACTTTTTCTGAGGTTCACCAGCCCGTTTACGTGCTGGAGGAGGCCCGTCTGCGCCGTAATCTCGCCCTTATCAAGCGTGTGGCCGACGAGGCTGATGTTGAGATTATTTTGGCCTTCAAGGCCTTTGCGTTGTGGAAGACGTTCCCCATCTTCCGCGAGTATATCCACGCCACGACGGCCTCCTCGCTCTATGAGGCCCGCCTGGGCTACGAGGACTTTGGCGCGCCGGTCCACACCTTCACGCCCGCCCTCTCCGACGACGAGGCTCCCGAGATCGCGCGCCTTTCGTCCCACGTCTCCTTCAACTCCCTCTCCCAGTATGCGCGCCACCATCGCGCCATGCTCGCGGCCCATCCCGGCCTGAGCCTCGGCCTGCGCGTCAATCCGCGCTACTCCGAGGTCGAGACGCTCCTCTACAATCCCTGCGCGCCTGGCACCCGCTTCGGCGTCAGTGCCGAGCAGTTGCCCGAGCAGTTGCCCGCCCACATCGAGGGCTTCCATTGCCATTGCCATTGCGAGAGCGGCGCCGACGTCTTCGCGCGCACGCTCGTACATATAGAAGACCATTTTGCCAAATGGTTTCCCCAGGTCAAGTGGATCAATTTCGGCGGCGGCCACCTCATGACCCGTGCCGACTACGACGTCGATGCGTTGGTGGCCCTGCTCCGCGGTTTCCACGCCCGCTATCCCTGGCTCCGCATCATCCTGGAGCCCGGCAGCGCCTTTGGCTGGCAGACCGGTCCCCTGGTGAGCCAGGTCGTCGATATTGTCGAGGACAGCGGCATCCGCACCGCCGTGCTCAACGTGAGTTTCACCTGCCACATGCCCGACTGCCTGGAGATGCCCTACCATCCCGCCGTGCGTGGCGCCCGCGTGGTGGAGGCCGACGCCCCCGGCGACCATGTCTATCGGCTCGGCGGTTGCTCCTGCCTCAGCGGCGACTTCATGGCCTCCTGGCAGTTTGACCATGCGCTCTCCGTGGGCGAGAATGTCATCTTCGAGGACATGCTCCACTACACGACCGTCAAGACCACCATGTTCAACGGCATCCACCATCCCTCCATCGCCCTGCTCCACACAGACGGCGAATTTGAGCACTTGCGCGACTATTCCTTCTCAGATTATCGCTCCAGGATGGATTAGCTTATATATAATAAGGAGAAATGGGTTTGTTTTCTTAACAAAGGTTAATTTGAGTAATTTTTCTTTCGGAAATGCTTGCGGTTTCGGAAATAATGTCTACCTTTGCACCGCATTTAGAGAAATGCACAACACAACAGTGTTTAAAGGCGGCAATAGCTCAGTTGGTAGAGCACGACCTTGCCAAGGTCGGGGTCGCGAGTTCGAGTCTCGTTTGCCGCTCTTTTCTTTGAAAACTTGAAATAAACTAAGTGGTAATTTAGAATAGGATATTCTATAAGAGCCCAGGTGGCGGAATGGTAGACGCGCACGTTTCAGGTGCGTGTGTTTAACGACGTGCAGGTTCGAGTCCTGTTCTGGGCACACACTTGTTTATTTATTCTGATGTGATTGGACAAGTCGGAGAGGTGGCGGAATTGGTAGACGCGCTACTTTGAGGGGGTAGTGTCAATTGTGACGTGGGAGTTCGAGTCTCCTCCTCTTCACTTTTCAAGCACAATAGGCGGCAATAGCTCAGTTGGTAGAGCACGACCTTGCCAAGGTCGGGGTCGCGAGTTCGAGTCTCGTTTGCCGCTCTATTTTTTTATTTTGATTATAAAGAGAAGCATAATTTTTCCGAAATGAATTTATACGTAAGATACTTTGAGCGCGAGGCCTTCTTGGGAAATGTTGATGAGGCTTTGGCTTTTCTTAGTTCTATCCCCGATATTGTGATCACTCCCGAGATGGAAGCAGACATTCGTGCCTATGCCAGTGGCGATGTCTATTATCCCAAGCGCTACAAGGTTCGTCCCCGCATCTATTTTATCATGATCAAGACTGACGCCAAGAGCATGTCCGACTTCAAGCAGAAGAAGGCGCTCCGCTCTGGTGGCGACAACTCCCGCCACGAGAATCCCGCCGTCCTCCACCTCAACGAGGAGCGCGAGGGCTGGTACGAGGGGCAGCTCACCTTCAAGCGTGTCGTCCTCATCCCCGCCACGGGCAAGCATGAGTATCGCGACACGCGCTTCGTGGCGCGCTGCAAGGCTCTCTCCGGCGTCGATTGCTACAACCGCGTCGTCGATTACCTGCGCCAGCACGTCGACAATCGCAGCCAGTTCCCCTCGGCCAAGGGCAAGAATTTCCAGTTCTCCTATTTAGGCATGTGGAAGTAGGACTATGAACAAGGTGATGTTGATTGGCAACGTCGGCAAGGAGCCCGACGTGCGCTATTATGAGGCTGACCAGGCGGTGGCACAGATCGCCCTGGCTACCACCGAGCGCGGCTACACGCTGCAGAACGGCACGCAAGTGCCCGACCGCACCGACTGGCACAACGTGATCTTCTATCGCGGACTGGCCAAGGTGGTGGAGAAATATGTCCACAAGGGCGACAAACTCTACGTCGAGGGTCGCCTCCGCTACCGCAGCTACGACGACAAGAAGGGCATGCGCCGCTACGTCACGGAGATCTATGCCGACAACATGGAGCTCCTCACGCCGCGCAGCGCCCACGACGCTGCGGCCCAGGCTGCCCCGGGTGCCGACAAGGCGGCTGGCGACAAACAGGCCGACGATAAAGACAATCTTCCGTTCTGATGTGTTTTCTACAAGTACTCTATTCCTCCAGCCTCGTTGATATCAACGTAGTCCCCTTCGGGGCGTGGCTGGCGGCTCTCCTGGCTGTCTTCATGCTCCTGCTCTCGGCCTTTGCCAGCGGGTCGGAGATAGCCTTCTTTAGTCTTTCCCCCAACGATGTCAATGCCCTTGATCCCGACCGCAGCGCCAAGGACAAGAGCATCGAGATGCTCCGCGACGACAACGAGCGCACACTGGCTACCATCCTGATAGCCAACAACTTCGTCAACGTGATGATCATCATGTTGCTCAACTATTTCTTTAGCCGGCTCATCACCTTCAAGGCCGCTTGGCTCGAGATGCTCTGCATCACCGTCCTGCTCACCTTCCTCCTCCTGCTCTTCGGCGAAATCATGCCCAAGGTCTTCAGCCGCCAGGCTCCCCTGCGCTACTGCCGCTTCGCCGTCAACGGCATCCTGCTCCTGCGCAAGGTCTTCTGGCCCCTGGAGACGGTCCTCATCCGCAGCGGCGCCTTCGCCGAGCGCGTGGTCCAGAAGGAGAGCCGCCAGCTCTCGGTCGATGAGTTGGAGCAGGCGCTGGAGCTCACCGACAAGAACGATATCAAGAACGAGCAGAGCATGCTCCAGGGCATCATCCGCTTCGGCGACGAGACGGCCAAGGAGGTCATGACCTCGCGCCAGGATATCGTCGATCTCCCGATCAACAGCAGCTACGAGGACGTGCTCAAGTGTATCGTTGACAACAACTATTCGCGCATCCCCGTCTATCAGGACAACCAGGACAACATCCGTGGCATCCTCTATATCAAGGACTTGCTGCCCCATCTCTCCAAGCCCAAGAGCTTTCGCTGGCAGAGTCTCATCCGTCCTCCCTACTTCGTGCCCGAGACCAAGATGATCGACGACCTCCTGCGCGACTTCCAGGAGAACCACGTCCACATGGCCATCGTCGTCGATGAGTATGGCGGCACGAGCGGACTGGTCACGCTGGAGGATATCCTGGAGGAGATTGTCGGCGAGATCAACGACGAGTATGACGAGGAGGAGCGCCAGTATGTCAAGCTCAACTACAACACTTACAGTTTCGAGGGCAAGACGCTGCTGAGCGACTTCTGCAAGATCCTCCACGTCGATGACGACGAGTTTGAGGAGGTGGCGGGCGAGGCCGACACGCTGGCCGGCCTGCTGCTGGAGATCAAGGGCGACTTCCCCAGCATGCACGAGCACCTGGAGTATAAAAACTACGCCTTCGACGTCGTCGGCATCGACGGACGGCGCATCAGCCGCGTCAAGGTGACGGTACATCCCCACCATGCTGATACGGACGCAGCGTCTCTCTGACGACCTTCTCTTGGGCCTTTGGCGCCTGCCTGCCGACACGCCCCGCGGGGCTAAGCGCCACCAGGAGCGCGCCGCCGCCCACAGTCTCCTGGCCGCCATGCTGGGGCGCCCTGTCGCCATCCTCCACAACGCCGACGGCGCTCCCCGAGTCGAGGGCCATCAGATCAGCATCTCCCACACGCGCGGTTTCCTCGCCATCCTCCTCTCCCGAAGCCGAAGGGTAGGGGTGGATATCGAGTACCGCAGCGACCGCATCCGCCGCATCGCCTCCCGCTTTCTCCGGCCCGACGAGTCCGCCGGATCGACCGACGACCTGCTCACCTGCTGGTGCGTCAAGGAGGCCGTCTATAAGCTCCGGTCCGCCTCCCACCTCGCCTACGACCAGATGCGCGTCCACCTCGACACCGCCACGGCCGACGACCTCCTGGCCGCCGACTCCCTCTCCTTCGGGCGCGAGATCACGGCCGACTATGTCCTCGTCTGGACCTCGGAGTAGCACGGCGCCTTCCTGTCTTCCATCGATTTCCTGTCTTCCAAAAATGTGAAAACCAACTAAAAGATTGTAATAAAAGACTTTTTATAGTGTTGATTTAGAGGCAAATCATTAATTTTGCACCCATACAACAAAACATTATAAATGGGTCTAATTTTATTGTATTTCTTAGGTGCATTGTCACTTTCCTTTCTTTGCTCCGTCCTCGAAGCGGTGCTCCTCTCCACGCCGATGTCCTACATCTCGATGAGGGAGAACCAAGGCAGCAAGACCGCCACGCTGATGAAGCAGTACAAAAACAACGTCGATCGCCCCGTGGGCGCCATCCTCTCGCTCAACACCATCGCCCACACCATCGGTTCGGCCGGCGTGGGAGCGGAGTCCATCAAGATCTTCGGCGAGCAATATTTCGGGCTGATATCGGCCATCCTCACTCTCTTGATCCTCGTGCTCTCGGAGATTATCCCCAAGACCATCGGCGCCTCCTATTGGCGATCCCTGGCCATGCCTTCCACCAGGATCATCCGCGTGCTCATCCTCATCACCTATCCTCTGGTGCTGCTCTCGGAACTGATCACCAAGGTCTTCACCCCCAGGGGCAACCAGGCCTCCATGAGCCGCGAGGAGGTGTCGGCCATGGTCGATGTGGGCACCACGGAGGGCATCTTTCGCGAGTCGGAGAGCAAACTGATCAAGAGTTGCATCGCCCTGTCTGGCGTCAAAGCCCGTCAGATCATGACTCCCTCCATCGTGGTGGAGTCGGCCTGCCAGGACCTCACCGTCAAGGACTTCCAGGCCAAGCAGAGCTGGAGTTTCTCCCGCATCCCGGTCTATGCCGGCGACAAAGACTACATCACGGGCTACGTCCTCAAGGACGCGGTCCTCAAGTTGCTGTCGGAGGATCAGTTCCACGTCAAACTCTCCGACCTGAAGCGCCCGATCCTCACCTTTCGCGAGGAAGAGTCGGTCTTTCAGATATGGGAGAAAATGCTGGAGAAGCGCGAGCATATCTCCGTCATCAACGACGAGTATGGCGGTCTTCGCGGACTGGTGACGATGGAGGACATCATCGAGACCATGACGGGCGTGGAGATTGTCGATGAGGACGACGTGGCCGTGGATATGCAGGCGCTGGCCAAGGAGAAGTCGCGCCTGATGATGCGGGGCGGGAAATAGGTCCCAGTGGCAAACCAATAACGCACGACTTGGCGGCGGAAATGTACCGATCCAGTCGTGCGTCTATTAGTTTGGGGCGGAGTAGGGGAAGTTGTCTGGGCTGGGCGGCCTATCGTTTTACGAGGTGGCCGATCACCTGCTGGCGGTTGATAAGTGACAGGTCTTGTTTGTTATTTGAAGTTTGTGCTGACATTTGTTTTGACTGTGAAGCCCGAAGAGAGAAAGTGGAAAATTGAAAACGTAATTTCGTAATTTCAACTTAAGGTTTGACGGAATGATTTTGTATCTTTGCAGTATGAAAAAAGAAGAGATGATTGCATTGCTGCAACAACAGAATTCCTTTTTGCAGCAACAACTTCAGGAGGCGAACCGCAAGGCGGACGCCCTTTTGGTGGAGATTACGTCGTTGAGAAGCCTTCTTGAGTGCAAGTCGGAGGAAGGGACCAAGCAGAAGCGCGTAATCAAGGGACTTGCCAAAAATGCACAAAACAAATCAGAGAACAGCTCTCAGTGATATCACCAGCGACAAGATATATCACAAAAATATTGTTGAGCCCCCAAAAAGAACGGCAGCGAAAATAAGAAGTAAACTATATACGTTTAGGTATTGTGGTGTAATATAATTTTACTACAAAATGACCTATAAAACTCTAGGCGGGGGCTTAGATCTGTCCCTGTCGATGGAGTCAAAATCAAATTCTCTGCCCTTGATGATGTCGGCAGGGGGGCGTTTCGGAGGGATCTTCAAGGGATTCTGGGGGAGCATCTTCGAGCATCCCGAGGTAAAAGACGGCAAAAAGACGGCAAATGTCGCCATTTGGCGTGAGAAATCCCGTTTTTTTTGTGGAGGTAAGACCCTTCGTGGCTATTTCCGAATATACGGGGGTGATTTCCTGTGAAGTGGTTATATATCAGAAAGTTACGCTTCGTTTTGCTTGTTTTTCACCTTGTTGAGGATATTGGCTCCTGGGACGCTGAAAACGAGGGTAAATCGTTGTTTTTGCGGTTCAAATGACCGCCGCAGGGCATATTTTAGTTTGTCGATGCAGTCAAACGCCCCCACAAAGTTACGCATTTTCTTTGAAATCTCTTCGCTTCCCCCCTGTTTTTTTGGGGGGTGAGGGAGAGTTGGCGTGAAGGTTTTGTAACTATTCAGCAATAGTGTAGGCATGCAGCATCCTA
>ULWC01067455.1_pt1 | contig 28875 bp, 26 predicted proteins | sample 1959931 | NCBI WGS metagenome assembly ULWC01 (sample SAMEA4835801, study PRJEB28245) | human gut metagenome | biome: gut microbiome; material: fecal sample | place: Denmark | collected 2008
CTTCCGGCAAAGGTATCCTTTCCTACATCCGCTTACTCGTGGAACCTATCCACGACGAGATCCGCAAAGAAGTGACCATACAGATGAAAGCATACAAAAAAGAGAAAGCCGAGTATGATGCAATGGGAAAAGAACGAACCAAAAAGGAGGCTCCACAAATGCCCCCTAACAGGATGTTCCTCATTTCGGGCAACAACACCGGTACGGGTATCCTACAAAACATCATGGACTCCGACGGAACCGGACTTATCTGCGAAGCGGAAGCGGACACCCTTTCCACCGCCATCGGATCGGACCACGGTCATTGGAGCGATACCCTGCGCAAAGCGTTCGACCACGACCGCTTGTCCTACAACCGCCGCACCGACCAGGAATACCGGGAAGTGAAGAAAAGCTATCTTTCCGTCCTGATTTCGGGTACGCCGTCGCAGGTGCAAACTTTCATTCCGACAGCAGAAGACGGATCATACTCCCGCCAATTATATTATTACATGTGCGGAATCAGTAAATGGATCAGCCAATTTATGGACAACGAGATAGATTGGGAGGAGATATTCACCGCTATGGGACTGGAATGGAAAGAAAAGTTGAGCGTGATAAAAACACACGGCATTCATACCCTGCAACTTACGGATGAACAAAAAGAAGAAATCGACACCGTCTTTTCCGACTTGTTTGAGCGCTCCAGTGTAGCTAATGGAAGGGAAATGTATAGTTTTGTGGCACGTCTGGCCGTCAATCTATGCAGAATCATGTCGGAAGTAGCTGTATTGCGTGCCCTCGAAAGCCCGCAGCCCTACGACTTCAAGACTTCTCCCACCTCTCCTTTCACACCGGACAAGGAGATTCCTGCGGACAACCGCAAAGATGACATCATCACTCGTTGGGATGTATCCATTTCACAGGAAGACTTTCATGCTGTGCTTAGTCTTGCGGAACCTCTCTACTGCCATGCCACGCATATTCTATCGTTCCTCCCCAGTACAGAAGTCAGCCATCGTCCTAATGCCGATCGTGATTATCTCTTCCAGAAACTGGGTGATGAATTTACTCGTACACAGTTATTGGAAGAAGCAGTTGCCATGGGAATTAAGGAAAACACAGCCCTCACTTGGTTGAAACGGCTCACCAAGCGCGGAATATTAGTCAGTATGGACGGTAAAGGGTTGTATGCGCGTGCGTGTGTGTATGAGTGAACCGGAAAAAGTGTACCTACTGTACCCGTTTTACTTACGGATGCAGTAGTCATTTCAATTACCACATCCGTTTTGACTGAAACAATCGTTTGTCCTGCATAAAGCATCGCTTTAGGAGGTGTAAAGCTAAGCTTTAGACATCGTAAAGCGGTGCTTTAGACACCATAAAGCGACGCTTTATTTAAGGCTCTCCCAAAGCATCCACAATCACTCTCACCTCCAATGGTGTGAATGAGCGTCGCTTTGATTCGTAGCCTAAGTCGTACAGGCGTTGCAGAAGTCCGGGACACAAGGAGATCCATTTCTTCATCTTTCGATAGGCAGCAATGTCAGTTAGTTGTGGAGAATAGAGTTGCGCCAGTTCCATGCGCCCGTAAGCACGTATTTTAAATTCACTCATGATGGATATATTTCTGATTTACTGTTACAAAAATAACAAAAAACGGCTATATAACCAACGTTTTTCCATTGAATAACCGACTATAATGACAAATAACCGACCGCTACCAGACACAACCGTGCACAGCTGATTTCCGGGAGATCCGGAGTAGTATTTTTGTATCGTCGAAAGGGAAAAGAATCCCCGGACAATATGTTTAACCCTTTAATTTATTGTTTTATGATTCGTTACAAAATTTATCAGAACCAGCAGAAGAAAGGCTTGAATGCGGGTAAGTGGTTCGCCCGTGCAGTAAGCGACGAGACGTTTGATTTGGCAAAGCTTGCCGAACACATGTCGAAGCACAATTCACCGTATTCCGGTGGTGTTATCAAAGGTGTGCTTTCGGATATGGTGGATTGCATCAAGGAATTGTTGCTAGACGGCAAGTGTGTGAAAATTGATGATCTTGCCATTTTTGGTGTGGGTATTCGCAGTAAGGCAGCCGATGCGCTGGAAGAGTTTTCGTTGGAGAAGAATATTAGCGGCATGCGTCTGAAAGCCCGTGCCACCGGTAATCTGTCAACCAATAATCTGAAACTCAACAGCCAGTTGAAGCAGCAGGCGGAATATCAGAAACCGACAACTGCCGGAGGAGGTTCTGATTCGGGTGACACCCCTGACCCGAAACCGGACGGAGGCGGCGAGGCGCCCGACCCGGCTGCTTAAAAGGTCCACCACGGAGGACACGGATTTCCACAGATTATATTGAATTGGTAGTTGCTAAAGTAGTCGATTATTTATCTGTGTGAGTCTGTGTAGATCTGTGGTAAAAGAAAACTATTATTAATTTATTTAAAACCTGTTATTATGAGTAAATCATCATCTCCCCGCTCCGTATGGAGCTTAGTTCTCAAAATCGTTATCACTGTAGCCACCGCCATCGGAGGTGTGTTCGGAATACAAAGTTGCATGTAACTCCATGCGGACTATTACATTAATTATCATTCATTGCAGTGCCACGCCGGAAGGAAAGTCCCTTTCGGCGGAGGCTTGCCGACAGGATCATATCTTGCACCGTGGTTTCCGTGATATTGGCTATCATTTTTACATTACTCGTAATGGGGAGATCCACCGGGGACGTGCGTTAGAAAAGGTCGGGGCACACTGCCGTAATCATAATGCCCATTCGGTTGGTGTTTGTTATGAGGGAGGGCTGGATGCGAACGGAAAACCGAAAGATACGCGTACATTAGAGCAAAAAGGAGCTTTGCTCGCTTTGTTGAGGGAGTTGAAAAGACAGTTTCCGAAAGCGTTGATTGTGGGACACCGGGACTTGAATCCAATGAAAGGATGTCCGTGCTTTGATGCGGTGAAAGAGTATTCTCAAGTAATTTCTTGTCAAAAGTAGCTTCTTATAGATTTCCACCACAGCCTTATTGTATAAAAAAATACCAACGATCTTCACAGACAGTTGGTATTTTTTGGAAATGCAGGGATTCATGTTTGTCACATGAATCTAGGGACCTACATTTTTTCATCTCACTGTAAATGTTCAATTATAACATAGCGTATTAAAAAGCACTTTCAGTACTTCTTATTCATTGTTTTTCATCGTTCAACGAGTATAAGCTCCATCTTTAGCCTCAAAGATGACAGATGGTTCAATCACTTCTACAGTATGCCATGCACCCTTAGGTATCTGACAACCATACTTGGCTTCTGTAGGATTGAGATGGATACGCTGTACTTCCCGATACTCAACCTTACGAGCTACATTTTGTACACTCACCCCCTTCTGAAAATCGTCCGTATCCTTCTCATACGAAACGACTTCCTCATAAATTACTTCGTCCAACTTACCACACAGGCAGATTACTGTTTCGGTAGTATCTTCATGCCGATGGATGGGCACCTTAGTTTCCGGCAACAATGCGTTTAACATACGTTGACTGGTATCAGCAGGTGAAGTGCGTAGGTCGAAGTTCTGACGCAAACGTGGATTCTCCATAGTTTGCTCAAATAACTTATCTAAAAATTCTTTATCAAATTCCATAATCGTTATTGTTTCAATGATATGAGATATTCTTCATGTAAACGATAGTATTTTTTCATGAACAATATGTAAGCAATAGCCAATACAACTGATACACCCACCAGATATAACCAATGAGCAAACATCGTATCGGGACAAAGATAGATAAATCCTAGAGAAATCACTAACTGCATAACCGTATACAGTAATGAAACTTTTACATGCCCCACTTTCAACTCATTAGCCATAATCTGATAAGCATGCTTACGATGTGCCTCGCCCAAGTTCTCGTGCAACATAATACGATGTACAATAGTCAGACAGCCATCCACACCATATACCAACAGGAATATCAGCCAAGTAATATCCGTTGTCTCGATCATCACATTACCTAACAGAAACAGTATGATAAAAGCAATGCCGATAGAGCCGACATCCCCTGCAAAGCATTTCGCTTTACCCTTCGGACGGAAATTAAAAATACAGAACACCAATGAAGCAAGAATCGTTGATATGATCAAACTCTGTTCTACAAAAACACCATTTATATTCACCAGTGCCAACGGTATCAATACAGCCAAAGAGTAGCCTGCTGTGATACCATTGATTCCATCCATGAAGTTTATCACATTCGTGGCACCGACATAGACTATTAGTGCCAGTAATATTATCCACCACATTGACCAATGCAATATGCCGAGCTGATAGAATGCCATTGCGGCAGCTGCAAACTGAGCAACCAATCTTACAGAGTCCGGCAATGAATGGATGTCATCTACAAAGCTAATGCCTGCTACAAGCGTCAGGCCTGCCAGAAACCAGGGATATTGAAATCCGAAGAAAGCGCTCCAAATCCAGATACCAATTAAAAAGATTATACCTCCGCCACGCAATACAATCGTAGAGTGTGATGAGCGTTCGTTGGGTTTGTCGATAATGTTACATTTATCCGCAATACGGAAATAGAGGAGTTCTGCTATGAGAAGCAGAATAAAAATAATAATATATGTTATCATATGAATCAGTCTTGTCTGAATATATCCGGAATGATCTTATCCTTATTTATAACTCATGTGCATATTAAAAAATTATAGCTTTCAAAAATCTCTATATAGCACACTGTAAATAAGTCCCAATAATTCGTTTCTTCTTCCGCTTCAAATTTTATAATTCGTTAGTACATCCAACGGTTCCCAACCAAGTTCTTTACGTGCTTTCTCATTACTAAAAGTGAGATTCTTGGTCATCTTTTCTAGTTTATAGCTATTGATAGGAGCTATTGTCCCTAAAAGATCACCGGCTAAAGCCATACACTTAGCCATCCACATTGGAATACAGATAGGTCTGCTTTTGCCTAGTTGCTCTGCTATCGACTTGCTAATCTGACCAAAAGTCGGTTGGAATGTATCACACACATTATAAACTCCTCCTTTCTCAACCAAAGCAGGCATGATACGAGCAATATCTTCTGCCATCAAAATACTCTTCACAACCTTACCTCCGGCGATATTCATATAAAAACCTTTCTTCACACCATTTACCATAGTACCAAGATTACCCGGAGCATCTTTACCAGCAAGAAGTGAAGGACGAAGAATTCCGAGAACCACATTATGCATCCCACACCATTTAGTCAGATACTCCTCAGCTAAAATTTTACTTTTAGCATATGGAGTTTCCCCTTCCAACGGATGTTCTTCGGTAATCAATTCACCAGACTCACAACCATATACAGCCACAGTACTGATAAAAACCAGAGCCTTAGGGGGACCTACTTTCTCTAGCGCATCACACAAATGAACCGTACCGGTATAGTTCACATCAAAAAATGCCTGTTTCTCTGCTTCAGTCTTAGGTACAACATGAGCCTTACCACAAGCATGCAATACCACATCATAATGTTGCTCTAGCCGAGGAACCTCCTTTGCCAAATTCGTTTTAACCATATCTTCAGAAGTGATACCACAAGTAGTCACTTCATACATTTTGTCCAATATCGGACGGATATTCTTGCCAAGAAAACCCGTACCACCGGTAAACAGTAATTTATCCATTATATAGCTTTCAAGAATTTATCCAGAATTACACTTTCAGAATACTTACTCTCAGCCAGAGCTCTTGCCTTTCGACCCATTTCAATCAAAGTCGTTCTGTCCCATTTTTCAGGCCATCCACAATAGCCAATACCTTCCTCACGAATCAATAAATCTATCTCACTACCTTTAGGTCCAAAGAACAAAACAGGACGACCTGATGCTAGAATGTTGTATGTCTTACTTGGAACACCCAGGCCGTACATACCCTCCTGAAGAGTTACGAGAGCAATATCACAAGCAGCCAATACCTCATTCTGCTGAGAACGGAAATAAGGACCATGAAAAAAAACATTTTTCCGCTTTCTCTCCTCGAGTTTTTTCTCCATCGCTCCCGTACCATAAAAATGCAGCTCCACATCCTCCGGTAACATATCCATCACCTTGTCCAATCCTTGCACACGCCCAATATTACCGGCATATTCAAGAATTATCTTACCTTCCGGAAACGGCTGTGGCTTGATACTGTCAATGTCAGCCCAATTTTCAATAATGGTAATCTTAGAATTTCGCCATTTACCAACCTTCTGCTCTAGCACAGTTGCCATATCACGCCCAAGAACAATCAGTTGATCGGCTTTCGTATAAGCCTTATCAAAGATGTGCTTGAACAAACTGTACATGGGTAGTTTCAAGCCAGCGGGACGAGTATTTTCAGGAAAAACATCATGTACAAGGATATTCAATTCAAATCCTATTTTTTTCTTTAGTCTCGCCATTAACGGAATCATAGGAGCCGGATTCGTCACCATCAGCACCTTATCCCCGGTACATACATGTTTGCGTACCAAAGCTATCATTCTTTGACTCATTAAGATGAAAGAAAGAGCCTTGCCCTTTGTGGTATTCTTATCCAAATCAGCACCTAACGCACGATGTATCTCAATGCTCTCGTGAAGTCTAAACTTATTGTTTGCGTCAAGTTTCTTTCGCTTGTCATATATCTCAGGACCACAAATTACTCCCACGGTGTATTTCTGTACCATCACATTGGCAATCTCGCCAAGGATATAGCTCGTAGAAGTTTCATCTGGTGGGAAAAGTTCGGTTACTATCCAAAGTCGTTGAGTTATGTTATCCATTATTTATATCCCCCACACCTTCAGTAATTAGAAATTGGATAATTTGACTTTAACCATAGATTATCTTCTTAAACAGTTCATTATAAACTCTGTAATAGAATGATTTCTCAAATTCCCTACGACATTCTGTTGAAAAACTTTCTTGATCCTCGTATATCTTCTGTATTGCAGCAGCTATCTGCTCTTTATCAGAGTTATCCTCAATAGCCACCACATTTAACCCGTCATGCATAAACTCATTAAGATTCTCCCTCATTACTACAGCAGGTGTAGCAAACATGAAACTTTTAGCTAATACACCACTTTGAGTAGTACGAGCGTATGCATTCCATACTGCTATAGAGCTACTATAATAAGTATTTATCTCCTCATCGGTCATAGGAATACCCTTATGGATGGAGACTCTATTTGAGTTCTTTATTATCTCTGGAATCTCAAACTCACTTTTAGTACTAATCATAAACCTGATGCCCTCAAGCTTATTATTGGTTACCGCCCATTCTACGAACTCCAAATATTCCTGAAATGAATGATCTGCCGCCACTGTACCAATGTAACTGAAATACATTCGAGGTATAAATGTATGGCGCTCCTCACGCTCATCGCTATACATTAAAGGCAGATAATGATAGTTCTTATTCGTATAAAGACTATTCTCCTCATAATACTTCATAGCTTTCTCCGATGGGATAAGCACATAATCGCTCCACTTGACGGTAAGCGCACTGATATGATCAATCACCCAAAGTTTAGCAAGATACTTCTTAGAGAAGCCGGCTTCGCGATACACCTTCATCGGAGCCAGAGGCTCGTGGAAGATATACACCACCTTCGCCCCCTGTCGTTTCAGTTTCCAGATAAGTGGTAGATTCTTTTGACTTGGGAAGAGGAAGATGGCCAAATCTGTTTTTAGCCTTTTCCCATCGGTGGCAGACACAGCCCTACTATCCTTCGGCAAAAATGGTATAAAGGCAGGATTGACATAATATACAGATTCGTAACCCAACTCTTCGCATTGCTTGTAGCTTGCGACCATGTGACTCACATGTCCGGGGTTAAAATTTAAAGAAATTATCAGAGCTTGCACTTGTTTATAATTTCATTGTATAATTCCATATAACTGTTATACTTCTCTTCTTTATCAAAATGTTCTACTGCATACTCACGACATCTTGCAGACATCAATCTTCTACATTTCTCCGACTTAGCCGAATCTTCCCAAATAAAATTTAAAACCTGATCTATATTTTTGGGCTCTGCAATATATCCAGTCTTCGGTGTTACTATTTCCGAGCATGCTGTAGAATTATATACAATAACAGGTGTTCCGCACGCCAAAGCCTCAGCCGTCACCAGCCCAAAAGTTTCCTGATAAGAACCATTAAACAAAATATCAGCCGTTGAATATAATTCAGCAAGTTCATCTACACTATTTGTCCTTGGTACCCCTACTATACCATCAGGCAATTGTCTCATTATGTTTGAAGTGCACCCAACCATAACAATAGTAAACTTTTCTTTGGGTAATTTCTTTCTTAATTCAAAGAATGAAGATAACCCAACTTCCTCACTCCAACCAGTAGCAACACCTATAATAATATATTTTCCTTGCAGCCTATATTTCCTTCGTATTTCGCCAGTTGCATATGTACGGGGAAAGAAAACGTTAATATCAATACCATTCTGAATAACATGTACACTATATTTACCTAATATTGACTGACGAGTAACATCTCCCAACCAATATGACACAGGGACAAGTATTAGATTCTGCATATTAGCATAGGCCTCCTTCTTCTCATTATAATTCCGTTTTGAACGGTCAAATAAAAATGATGATGGATACGATTTTTTCTTTGGGCAATTATGACAACCTGTTTTCCAGAGGAAACACCCTACATCTGTATAATGTACACAATGTCCAGTAAAAGCCCAACAATCATGCAGTGTCCAAACTACAGGCTTTCCATATTCTTTCAAAAATTGAAATAGTAACGGATAATTCAAATAATAGCCATGGATATTATGCAAATGAATTACGTCTGGCCGTATTTTTTTTATATTTTCTATCAGTTGTTTTGTGGATTTTTTAGAAAGAAGACCTTGACAGTCAAACAAACGAGAAAATAAAGCATGCACATGAGCGTCTCTTCTGCTTCCTACAGGTAATAGCACTGAACAACTTTCACATTGTTGCTCACGCGCTGAATATGCAATATAACTTTGCCATCCGTATGTCATTGCTTTCTCTCCTATCTGCTGAGCTATCCGCCCCGTAGATTTGTTAATACAAGTATTTATCTGTAGTAATGTTGGCATAATAAATATTGTTAAGTCATTGCTATCCCATTAAAATCTAAAATAGTTCATTGAAATATTTGAATTTTAGTTAGTTACATAGTTTTTTTTAAGCACGACGATTTCAATTTATACCTTTGCAGCTCAATAAAGTCTGCAATGAATAAAGAGAAATACGTATTTTCCCAATTAATCTCATTTTTGAACGAGGACAAGTTTCGACGCATACGAAGCACTACAAATATTGAGCATCTCATTGACTGATAAAACTCATCTTGGAGACCTCTTTGATAAAACTAAATTTCAAAATGACAAAGAACGATTCGGACCAAATGGGCCAAGTTTACTTAATTTTTAATTAGTTCCTATTTTAATGGAACACTGGTGGTGTTAAGTATAATAAGCCTAATACACTTCTTTTTTTAAATCCTTGTAAACAAACTTCTCAATCTTCTGTGTTACTACACCTTCGGCATCAAATTTACAATCCATACATAAAAAGTTATGATTCATAAAGAATCAAACTTATGCTTTTCTCGTTCTGGAGTCCAATAAATCCCTTCTTTCAATTTCTTTGCAGGAATACCACCTACTAGCATATTTCCCGTAAAAGTTTTTGTCACAATTGACCCTGTACTAACAACTGTTTGTTCTCCTAAAAAAACTCCTTTCAATATTTTACATCCTTCTCCTAACCAAACCTTATTGGAGATTATAATATTACGAGCTTGATTGATTTTCTCCCCTTCCATATTAAATATAGAATGGCTATCCCCTGTACGAATTTGAACATGAGAAGAAATCATACAGTCACTTCCTATTTCTAGCCGACTATTATTTTCAGTAACAGCTAAATGAGATGCACCAATAAAGGTTCTTTCACCAATTACAAGTTCACAATTATTATCTTCAATATGCAGTTGTGTAACTTCCAAATATGCGTTTCGCTTAACTTTTATATAATTATTGCTTCCACTTATCAGAATATTGGCATTAACTAAAACACTATCATTTTCTAGTTCTATAGTATTATAGTTTCCACTAATTTGAATTTTAGAATTTACAACAACTCCTTTTTTAAAAATACGATTTCCTTTTCCTCTTGAATACGAATAGTTACTTATAAAGTTTCTATAGCTAATAGCCAAAGATCTTAGAATTTTAATATTCTTTATTCTGTCTCTTATCAGTAGCATAATCTTGCTTTATCTCATTAAAAAATTTATTTATTTTCTCTGCAGTTCCTTTAATCGTATATTGTGTTAACGCAATTTTTTGTAATTCCATTGATTTAATAACTTTTTCATCATAATGTTCTATTATGTCTTCAATACATTGTGCTATTTTCTTTACATCTTCCTTTTCATAATAAGTTACATTACGATCAAATTCTTCATTTAACTGCCCTATTTCACTACTTATAATAGGTCTTCCTAACGCTGCATACTCCATCATTTTTGATGGGAATCCCACAGATTGTGGATTCAATCCACAACTTCTTGTAGTATTAGCCAATATATCAGCATCTTCATTTAAAATACGTATTAGCTTTTCATGTGGAATATAATCATGTAAAATGACTTTATGCATTGCTGGAAGTCTCTTTATATCTTCCGTAGCAACATTATAAAAATATTCTTTGTTAGTGAAGAAATGTAATTCACAAGGATATTTTACATATAAAAGGGATTTTATAAGCAAATCAGACCCTTTATAGTATTCCCCACCACCAGCAAGATATATTTTTACAGATTCACCTGGTATTAACCGATTTACACGAGAAGTCACATTATCTACCACATCCTCATTTATAATTCCAGGAGTTAAAAGTTTATATCTTATAGATTCCTCGTCATACATACCCTTACAAACAGCAAAAAGTCCATCGGTACGTTTTATTAAATAATTATAGATAATTTTTTTAAGCCACAAATGTTTTGTTTTGTCACCTTCCAAAGCCTTCATAAAAACATTATCTTCATATTCAAGTATGCGTAATTTTTGTTTAAACAATGGAATATACAACCAAGAACCAAGAAAAGAGTTATCACATACATTGTAATATAAAAATATATCATAATCAATCCTACGACAATCCATACGTAACATACAATAAAGAGATAAATCATTTATTGGCGTACATTTTGGATAGGAATATACCTTAGGATATTTTACTTTTAGTACCCCTTCTGGAAATTCAATGTTTTCAATAAAAGAAGGTACAACTCGATTTCCATAATAGCTACCAGGACTATAAACAGTCACATCATGTCCTGCAAGTAAAAGTGCACGTGCTACACCTTGAGTTTTTAACACACTTGAATTAGGCTTATATTCTACCCCACACCTACGAGCAAAATCAGGACCTGTATAATAAGAGAAATATGCAATTTTCATTATTTCTAAATTTTAATCATTACTGTTCTTTTATAAATCAATTTCATTTTCATAAAGTATTTTTTCATGCTCTTCTATTTGCTCTTCAGTAAAACGCATTTTCAAAACCTTCGCAGGAACTCCACCTACGATACTATATGGAGGAGTATCCCGAGATACAACCGCTCCTGCAGCAACAATACATCCACGTCCAATAGTAACACCTTTGAGAATTATAGAATTCATCCCAATCCAATTATCCCCTTCAAAAATAACATCTGCGTCATTTTCGGGTAATTTATCGCAATCTTTAATTTCATCAATAAAGCATCCTACAATATCTGTACGATGATCTCCACCACGTATACTGACATTAGGCCCAAATATTACATGGTCATTGATTATTATTTTACTCCGTGTTGAAATGAAATCAGCGTGATAACCAATGCAAACATTATTACCCACATATAGATTCTCATAAGAAAAGACACTATCAAGTGGTGAAAAATAAACATTATACCCACAACTGCCCATACGTTTCTTATACCAAGAAATATATATCTTATTATATATCCTCGTAAAAAGTTCTTTAATATCTATCATCTTAGAAAAATTTATTTAGCCAACAAGTCATCATAAATATTTTTCATCATTTTATAATACTTAAAATTTGGCTTGACTTTCTTTTTAGGACAATTAATGTTTACCGCTATCTTTTGCAATAAATCTTCTTCATCGCCAAATCTATATGTAATCACTCCCTCTGGTCTTTTGCAAACATCACTTGCAATAACAATTGTTCCTTCGTCCAATGCCTCCCTTATAGCAACACTATCCCCGTCAGTAGAAGTAGGTCTAACATATATATTAACATTTTTCCATAATGTCCTAATATTGTCTATAGCTCCAATCTGCCAATATATGAAATCATTTATTCCACGAGATTTTGCGTATTCATGCATTTCTCTAATTCTTTTAACATCATGATTGTCCGAAACACAAAGCACAAGACCTATTTGATTACCTAGACTATTGACTATATCTGCATATACATCTATAATACTTTTAAATCCATATACATCTATTCCATTATTCTGCATAAAACTATGACCATAGAAAGCAATACAATTCTTATGACTATCAATATATTCTTGTAAATCTGCAGGAAGAGGAGTATAATATATGTCAACTATTGGCACGTAAGCCGGTATAACATGTACAAGAGAAATTGGCTGTACAGGCAAAGACATAAGTTGCTCTTTCCCTTGTTCACTTACCGTAATCCAGCAAACCCCCTTAGAACGTAACATTTTATTTAAGAAGAAACGATTTACAATATTTGTTTGGGCATAAAAATTTGATACCATAGAATTATGTACCGTTATTACTATCTTCTTTTTAGCCCAATTTTTTATAGCCCAAAAATATGGCATTCCTTCCAAACTAAAATGTGAATGTACAATCTTATATGGTCTTACTATCTTTAAATATTCCCATATTTTAATAGGAAATAAGTACGTTTGCATCCATTTCCAAGAATCATATAAAGGAGATATTTTCAAAGCATGATCATTAGTTTTTAGGTAAAAACCTCCTACTTTATAATTGTCTGCATTTAATTTATTAATAAGCCTTTTCACATATACACTGACCCCCCCATAAGGAGGAGGCACAAAACAAAATTCCTTAACATCATATTTGTTTTTCATACCTCACCTGACTTAATATTAATATATATAAATAAAAATATAAACACCCCCATTGCCCTCCAGTAAAAGGTTCTATAGAAAACATACATAGAGCAATGTATACAAGCCCTGAGAACACAATTCCTTTGTTTTTTCGACAAGATATAAAAGGATTCAACAACAAGCCGATCAAGCAAAAAAAACCAATAAATCCGTATTTAACCAGTATAGACAAATAATCATTATGAAATCCTATAAATTGGTTAGTTCCCAACTTCATCGCTTCATCCGTTCCTAATCCAAAAATCCATTGTAAAGGAGTACAGTCATTAAAAAAAGCATTTATTCTTGGTATCCATATTTCTGTACGTCCACCCGCATCCCCCGCATCACTTTGGAATCTAAGAATTAGAAGATCAAGCATATGAAGTTCATACATCAAAAACAATACTATAAGGCATATAAAAATTATTCCCAAACGATATGTTTTTTTTATAGGAGCAACCCACAACAATATTAGAGAAGAACAACCCAAGGCAACCACAGCACCACGAGAGGCTGTTGTAAACAATGTAAATAAAGACAATATAATAGTAGAACAATACAGAAGACGTGATTTCCTTGATAATTTTTCATTTGTTATCAACTCAATCAAAGAGGTTAGAATTCCCATACCGATAATTGAACCGAAATAGTTAGGATCAGTCCATCCTTTACGCGCTAAATCTCCGTCCAAGGTATTTACACTTGTAATAAAATTACCCCCTACAAATATAAACTCCAAAGAAAGCACTAAAGATATTATCGCAAATGAAAAAGCCATAAATTGGACCCGTTTATAATCTTGACAATCAAAAAGTGACTCACCTACGACTATAATAGACAACCAACTAAAAGTTACTACCAAGCTACTTGAAAAGAATAAGTCAATGAATAAAGATAGTAAACACAACATTTTAAAACTTAATGGAACTTCAAGCTTCTCAACTTTTGAATTTCCTAAAACTACCACACTCACTAACATTGTAATAAAAACATACAGACCATCAACAGGCATATAGGATACGGCAAAACTAGATGCAGATATTACAACAAAAGTGAAAAAAACTTCAGGCAACAAATGACTTTTATTGATCCACAACGGCATTAATACTGCCACCATAAAAATTAAACGAAGTGATATTGGAGGAAGATTTTCCGTATCAGTCCATGTCGTCAAAACGATCAACAATAATAAATAGTAAAATACTCCGACCTTCTTTGCATTAATATTTTTCATCCTTAGCTTTTAAATATACGAGTTATTCTAAGTAAGAAAAACATTTTATCCTTTAAGCTCAAAGGCATAAATACAACCCTTCTATTAATGCCCTTAAAACATGTCTTCCATAATTTGAAATACTCCTTCTGAGAAATCACAGGAAGCAGTAAATCTCGTTGTTTATGTTTAAAACAATCCAACGAAAGTTCCATATTTTTTCCCATAACTAAATTCTGTCTAAAGAATCTTTCTAAAATCAAAACATTATCATAAGCCTGCTTAAATCTTGAAACCACACTTTCTACAGAATTGTGTTTACTTATAGAATTTTGATTACTGAAATAATAATAAAATGGTTTCGGAATAAAACAGATCTTCTTACAAAAATAAATCAACTGTAAACATAAAGCTATATCCTCCCCCATTCCATATATTGGATAAACAATTTCATTTTGAAACAATTCTCTTTTAAAAAGTTTAGACCACAAAGAAGCCGACTCTTTCTGAAAAAGACAATTTTGAATAAAAAGATCCTTTTCTATGGATTGGCAATTAACATAAGGAGTAAAATGCTCACCATCTGTAACTTGATAACCACATACAACAACATCAGCCATATTCTTTATCGCCTCATTATACATAGTTTCATACATTTCCTTATCTACCCAATCATCAGAATCACATTGTATTATAAAATCACCTGTTGTATTACTAATACCACTTTTACGAGCCATAGGAAGCCCCTTATTCTCAGTATGCTGAACAATCTTTATTTGATTTTCACGATTAGGATATTGAGCTATGACCGATTTCAAAATATCTATGGAATTATCAGGAGTACAATCATCCACAAAAACAAATTCCATTTCATTCAAACTCTGCTCAAATAAACTTCGTGCACATCGAGCTATATATTTTTCTACTTTATAAATTGGAACAACTACAGAAACTTTTGGCATAAGTACAATTTATTATTTCCTAAAAAACGTTTCTTTTACGTATTGAACTGTTTTCAATCTTTCTTTTCCCGATAATACTACAAAATACATTAATATTATACCGCCTATCACATCCGTTACAAGAACAAGTAGAAACCTAAGAACAGAAAAACTCATTACACTATGTACAAAAAAAGGAATTATCGGCAAAACAACCGTCATAACACAACATGGAACTATTACTGTTTTTAAATAGTCTCTAAGTTTATATGGAAATATATATTTAAGCTGAATAAGACAAACCAATTGATTCGCTACAGAAAAAATAATAGTGATAACAAAAACACTTACAGCATCGTAGCCTAAATATAGAAAAAGCCATGAGACTGGTATTAATCCAAGATTTACTAGTGAAGTTGCTATTTGATACTTATTTATACGTCCCACTGCAAATGCAACTTGGGAACAAGGAGTATTTAAAGTGCAAACTAAAGAATCAATCAACACTAAAATAGCAAATATTTTAGTGTTAGCGGGTATAGCATCTCCTAACCACAAAGGCAGGAGCACGTCAAGTTCCAATATTATTGGTATAGTCAACAAACACATTAAAGCGTAGCACACTCGCGATTCCATGAACATCAAATACTTGGTCTTATCATTGTCACCTTGCGCATAGGTATTTACAATCTGAGGGCGAAACGCGGTTGCAATATTTGCAGAAAAGCCATTAATTGCACCATTCACTTGATAAGCTACTCCCCTTGCAGCATTTACAATCGGACCAAAATAAACATTTAATACCATATTCAACCCTTGACCTTTAAGTAAAAATGCAAATGTTCCAATCAAGTTCCAGCCTGAAAAAGAAAGCATTGAATTAAAGAGTTGTTTGTCAATATTCCAACCATTTTTTTTAATTAGAATTTTTTGCTTTGCATATATATAGTAGCATACGAAATCAAAAATAGAAATTATCAAAGTTATTAAAGAATATATTATAAGTTTATCAAATGGCAAATATGGAAGTATTATTATTGTTATTAACTTCATTATAACATCCAACATACTCACAACTGCATAATAGTCCATTCGCTCTTTAGCCATTATTGCTCCCATATAAGGAATCTGCAATATAACAAAAAACATAGACACAACAGTCGATTGATAAACTATATTTGCAGCAAATAATCTATCATCAGGAACGACCATTACAGAATTTACATACCATAGCCCAAATGTTTCAAGTAGCAAAAAAATTATTACATATAATATCAAATGTATTATTAATCCTGTAGAATAAACTCTATGATAACCATTAACTTGATCATTAACACCTTCGTAATTGTAAAATCTCTGCATACTTGAAGACAGTGTTGCATTAAAAAATCCAAATAAAGTAACAAAACCCGCAACAACATTATATACTCCAAAGTCTTCTACACCAAGCGTATTTAATACTACACGTGATGTATATAGAGAAACAAAGAGAACAAATAGCATTCGTATATATAAGAATGCTGTATTTTTGGCTATTCGTTTATTATTATCTGACATTTACGCTATATAAAGTCCTATTATTAGTTCACTGATCTTTAATCTACTTTTATCAGCCAGTCATATCCATAAAGCCCCAATCTACATAACACATCTTTTTTAAAATATAGAGATAGATTTTGTATAAATATTAAAACAACAGTTGCTTGATAATAAATAGATTACAATATGTATAGTCGTCAATTTAAGTTTCTCCTCCCCTTTGTAGGTACTTATTAAGGCCTACAAAGGGGGAGGGGGATTATTACCTCTATCAACTATTAAAATTGTTCGCAATATAAAAATCTCTCAACTTTTCATTTCTATTGCTCAACAATAAAAAATTATTCTTTCACTATGAAATCTTAATTAAAAATGCGACACATGATTAATATTTTAGAACTTACGCCATACCATTTTGTTGACAATTCCCACATAACTCTGAATAATCTTCACAACCTTAGTACTTACATTTTCATCCACATAGTCAGATACAGGAATGCCATGTTGACCGTCTTTACATAGTTCAACTGCAGTATCTACAGCTTGTAAAAGACTCTTTTCATCAATACCAGCAATTATAAAATCACCTTTGTCAATAGCTTCGGGGCGTTCAGTGGAAGTTCGGATGCAAATAGCAGGGAACGGATGACCTACACTAATAAAGAAACTTGATTCTTCGGGAAGTGTACCAGAGTCACTGACTACAGCAAAGGCATTCATTTGAAGACAGTTGTAGTCATGAAAACCGAGAGGTTCGTGTTGAATAACCCGTTCATCAAGTTTGAAACCACTTGCAACAAGACGGTTGCGACTACGTGGATGACAACTGTAAAGAATTGGCATATCGTATTTTGCCGCCATTTTATTAATTGCAGAAAAAAGAGACATGAAATTCTTCTCGGTATCAATATTTTCCTCTCTATGCGCTGAGAGCAAGATATATTTACCTTTCTCCAAACCAAGACGTTGATGTACATCGCTTGCTTCTATTTCTGCCAAATTATTGTGAAGAACTTCTGCCATTGGGGACCCCGTTACATAAGTACGTTCCTTAGGAAGACCACAATCAGCAAGATAGCGACGGGCATGTTCTGAGTATGCCATATTCACATCACTGATGATATCAACAATACGACGATTGGTCTCTTCCGGGAGACATTCATCCTTGCAACGGTTACCTGCCTCCATATGGAAAATTGGAATATGTAAACGTTTAGCACCTATAACACTCAAACATGAGTTTGTATCACCAAGTACAAGAACTCCATCAGGCTTTGTCTGTGCAAAGAGCTTGTAAGAGCAGTTAATGATATTACCGCAAGTAGCTCCCAAATCATCTCCGACAGCATCCATGTAAACTTCAGGTTCTGCTAATTTCAAGTCCTTAAAGAAGATTCCATTCAAGTTATAATCATAGTTCTGCCCCGTATGAGCAAGAATCACATCAAAATACTGACGACATTTGGTTATAACAGCCGCCAGACGGATAATTTCGGGACGGGTGCCGACAACGATAATGAGTTTCAACTTACCATTATCCTTAAACTTTATATCTGAATAATCGAATTTGGGTTGTTTTTCCATATTATTTATCTACTTCATCAAAGTATGTATCCGGTTTATTTGGATCGAATATCTCATTGCAGTACATAATAGTTACCAAATCTTCCGTATCAGAAAGATTGGTAATGTTATGGGTATAACCAGGAAGCATGATGACAGATTGTATTTTGTCACCGCTCACTTCATAGCTAAAAACCTCGCCAGTTCCTTCTTTCCGAAGTTGGATGAGTCCATGCCCACTCACTACGATGAACTGCTCCCACTTGGTATTGTGCCAATGTTCTCCCTTAGTTATACCAGGCTTTGAAATATTAACACTTACCTGTCCACAGTTCAAAGTATGTACAAGTTCTGTGAAACTGCCACGTTGGTCAACATTCATTTTCAAATCAAAAATGGTCTTTTCTTTTGGCAAATAACTTAGAAATGTACTATACAGACGTTTTGCAAAAGAATCGGTCGGAATTTCTGGAATCATCAGTGTCTTTGGCATTTCTGCAAACTGGTACAATAAATCAACTATTTCACCCAATGTAACCTTATGGGTAACCGGACAATAGCAATATCTACCATCAACCTTTGGATGTACTTCAAGACCTTCAAACTCGCAACGATGCTCCTCGCTTTTCAAGGCATGAATCATTTCATCTACAAGGTCATCAATATAGAGCAGTTCAAGCTCAACATTTGGATCATTGACTTGTATAGACAAGTCATTGGCAATGTTATTACAAAATGTAGCTACGGCACTGTTATAGTTGGGGCGACACCACTTGCCATAGAGATTGGGGAAACGATATACCAACACTTTAGCTCCTACTTCTTTGCCGTATTGTAGAAAAAGATCTTCACCTGCCTTTTTGCTGCGACCGTATTCACTGTTACCAAAACGACCAGTCAATGAGGCTTGCGCACTGGAAGAGAGCATGACGGGACAAGTATTATGATGTTTTTTCAGTGTATCAAGCAATGTACTTGCAAAGCCGAAATTACCTTTCATAAACTCATCATTGTCTTTGGGACGATTCACTCCAGCAAGATTGAACACAAAGTTAGCTTTTTGGCACCAAACATCCAATTCTTCAGGAGTGGAATTAAGATCATACTCAAAGACTTCATCTATTTGTAAGTTGCCGTAACAACGAGTCTTACCGTCTTTGACATTATTGAGTTGGGCACAAAGGTTTTGACCAACAAAACCTTTGGCACCAGTAACTAAAATTCTCATAATTCTATTATTGTACAAAGTTACCTTCACCACTCAATTCCCTCTTTATGTAGTCCAAAGCAGCAATCTTAGCTTTAGTCTCCTCTACACTCAGAATATAGGTATTATTAGAATTAAACTCTGTTAACACATTACGTTCCATTTCTCCTTCCTTAAAGAATTTGTCATAGTTCAAGCCACGATTATCTGCCGGTACACGATAAAAGTCACCCATATCCTCAGCTTTTGCGCACTCTTCATTAGTAAGCAACGTTTCATACATTTTTTCTCCGTGACGGATACCTATTACTTTAATATCTTCTTTCTTGCCACCAAAAAGTTCACAGACAGCTTCCGCTTGAGTTTGGATAGTGCAAGCCGGTGCTTTCTGTACAAAGATATCACCGCTCTGTCCATGTTCAAAAGCAAAGAGTACGAGGTCAACAGCCTCCTCCAACGACATGATGAAACGGGTCATTTTAGGTTCTGTCAATGTAACAGGATTACCATTACGGATCTGCTCTATCCACAGAGGAATTACAGAACCACGAGAACACATTACATTACCATAACGCGTGCAGCAAATCTTAGTCTTACCCGAGTATCGGCTCTTGGCTACAGCAATCTTTTCTTCAACCGCTTTGGTAATACCCATAGCATTGATAGGATAAGCAGCCTTGTCGGTAGAAAGGCATATTACAGCAGCTACACCCGCTTCAATAGCAGCTGTCAGCACATTGTCAGTTCCCATCACATTCGTTTTTACAGCTTCCATTGGGAAAAATTCGCAACTTGGAACCTGCTTCAAAGCAGCGGCATGGAAAATGTAGTCAACACCAGGCATAGCGTTCTTACAAGACTGAAGACTACGCACATCACCAATAAAAAACTTTATTTTGTGTGCTACATCAGGATATTTTACTTGATATTCGTGGCGCATATCATCCTGTTTCTTCTCGTCACGTGAGAAAATACGGATTTCACCGATATCAGTGCGAAGGAAACGATTCAAAACCGCATTACCAAAGGAACCTGTTCCACCGGTAATCATAAGAGTTTTACCTGCAAAAATGCTCATAATACTTTATTTTTTATTCGTTATATCGATAATTAGTTGAAATCACATCCTATTTCTCTTTACCGTATCCATAACCATAGCGTTTGCCATAGCCATAATACTTACCGTATTTACCATAACCATAATAATAGCCATACTTCTTTTTCTGAAGATCCAAACCGTTAATAGCGATACAGAGATTAGGCAACTTCTTGTTTTCAGAAAGCTCATTAATCAAAGTAAACTCAGCCTTACGAGTATAATCAGCACGGCATACATACACCGATAAATCAGCTGTACGGCCTATCAGCAAGGTATCAGTTACCATACCCACGGGGGCCGTATCCAGAATCACATAGTCAAAATTAGCCTTCAATGTTTCGATGGCTTTTTCCAAACCGTCACGGGCCAACAGTTCCGTCGGATTGGGAGGAACTGCTCCACCCGGAAGAATAAACAGATTCCTGTTGATATCAGAAGGCTGTACCAAATCCATCAGATTAACAGCCGGATTGGTCAAAAATTGGGTGATACCTTGTTCTTTTCTCGAAAGATTGAAAACTTTATTCAATCCCGGTTTGCGAATGTCAAGACCTACTATCACAACCTTTTTCCCTAACAAAGAAAGACTAATAGCCAAATTAGATGATACAAAAGACTTACCTTCACCACTGATGGTAGATGTCACCAGAATCACATTCCTGCCATTTTCAAGCATAAACTGAAGATTGGTACGGACATTTCGGAAAGTCTCGCTCATCAGGTTATTCTGATTCTCAAATACAGCTATAGAACCGGACTTTTCATCCGCCAACGGGATATCCCCAATAACAGGAAGAGAGGTTAGTTTTTCAACATCAGCACGGCCCTCAATCTTAAATTTGGTCAAGCCAATCAGATAAATGATACCTACCGGAAATCCTACTCCTAACACCAAGGCAGCAAGATAGACCATCATCCTCTTGGGAGAAACCGGATTGTCATCCGCTAAAGCTTCATCAATGATCTTGGCATTATTTGCAGTAGCTGCCAAAGTGATGGCATTCTCTTCACGTTTTTGAAGTAACATCAAATAAAGGCCGGCCTTGATTTCCTGTTGGCGGGCAATACTCACAAACTGACGTTCCTGAGTCGGGGCGTCACTGATACGACGGGAATAACGACTCGCTTCACGGTCCAAATCGGCTTTCGTGATCTGTAATCCTTTCAAGGTAGCATCCAAAGTGGCCTGTACATTGCTACGCATGGCACGGATACTGGTATTAAGGTTGACAATCGCCGGGTTGCTTTCCGTTGAAGTACGCAACAAACGGTTACGTTCAATCAGCATCTCATTATAACGAGAGATTGCTCCAACCAAGCCACCATCCTGCAAGCCAACATTGGCAGGCAACACTTCATATTCATTACCCTGAAGGTATTTTTGCAAATCAACAATAAGGTTGATCTGGGTCTGATTCTCCACACGTTTCTTTTCGTATTCCGCATTACCCGTCAAGGCGATCTGCGCCTCACTACTCAAGTCCGTAATACCGGCTGTACGTTTGAAATTTTCTAGATCTTGCTCTGTACTACCCAACTCCTTGGAAATAATACCGATACGTTCATCTATAAACTCTGCTGTTTTCTGGGCAACTTCATTCTTGTCATTATTCGCATTGATGTTGTACATCTCGAGCAGTTTATTGATAAAATCCTTACCACGACGGGGATTGGTATTCTTCAATGAAATGACCACAACAGAAGTAGTTTTCGAAGTGGGGGCTATCGACAAAGAATTGGCATATCCTTTTGCTACAGAGAAAGGCCGGTTAATGAAAGCCGTTATATGACGTTCTTTCGTCACGTTTTCCGGGCGGACAGCGGACAAGGTATCATTATTTGCGAAAAATGCGACCGTACCCTCATCGGTCGGGAATACGGCAGGTAATTTTTCAAATTGTCTCCGGTATTCTTTCTCACCCACTCTCATTTGTACATCCATCACCCCTGTCGGTTGAAGAGTCATGGCGACTTCCATCCTGCCCGGAAGCTTGTCTGCCTCCTGCGGAGTAAGGCTCACCAATACGGGAGAGGTCTGATAAAGTTCCTTTTTCGGGAACTCGTCTTCATCTATATAGGTAACAAACAATCCTAAATTGTTTACCACCTCTCCGGATAAAGACTTCGAGCGGAGCACTTCGATTTCATTATCAACATTACTGGATGAAGAGACAAACCCGTCCAAACCCATCCTTTCCAGTTCGGAAGACATACTTGTACCACCACCTTTCTTATCATCCTTAATCAAGACTGTAGCGGAAATATTATAAACGGGTGTCGTCAGTCGCAGGTAGCCCCACGCACAGGCGATACAAACAATTACTGAAAACACGAACCAAGGCCAATGAACCAGACAACGGAAAAGGATTTCCTGAATATTAAACTGTTCTTCAGACTGTTCCATACACTTTTCCTTTTTTTCCTCAATCATACAGTAATATTATTTGAAAATTGTTACTAATAAACTTGCCAATGACACCAAGATAGAGGTAGCGGAGAACCAAAGGCTTGTACTGTTACCTATATCGGAATTACGGGCTTTTGCTTTATTAGGAGTCACATAAACTATATCATTCTGCTGCAGCCAATAGTAGGGGGAAAGAATGGTTTCCGCACTGTTAAGATCCAATGTTATAATCTGCTGTTTGCCGTCAGCACCTTCACGAATCAGTTTTACATTGTCACGAAGCCCCCAGACAGTCATATCACCCGCCATGGCCAAAGCTTCCAACAGATTCACCTTCTCGTTATTGATGGTAAAGGTACCGGGACGTGCGACCTCACCCAATACGGAAATTTTGTAATTGACCATGCGGACGGTTACTATCGGAGTCTCCTTGATATAAGGTTTCAACTTTTCTATAATTAATTGTTCTGCCTCTTTCTTTGTCAAACCGCCCACTTTTAATTCGCCTAATACCGGAAAATTGATCTTTCCTTCATTATCCACCAGATAGGGCTGTAGGACAGGTTGGGTTGTCAACTGTGTATTCCCGGTAACCACACTGCCAGGACTCGCTACCGTCAAATTGAAAGGAACCGCCAACTCCGGACTGGTACATGAAACCACAATAGTAAGCAGGTCTTTAGGCATTATTTTGGCGTCATACAAATTTTCCTGTTGAGCTGCCTGTTCCACAATTTCCGCATCCTGCAGATAGGGTACCTTTTTATATGACTGACAGGAAACAAACAGAAGTATTGTAATCAAGCAAACAAGCACATTGCGTCCCATGCCTTGTACATTCATATACATGTAAAATGGTTTATTCATAAAATCTTCTAGTTTATTATTCTTTATCTAAAACTTCAAATCGCGGAGAATTTTTTGATTTGAACTCCGGAACTATTTTCTTCATTAACCGCACGGTATCCATGATCTTTACCGCACGCGACAACTTCTCAAACTCTGCATAAGTATCAAGAATATCAGCATATTCATACCGACGAACTTTGGCGATCATGATTTTCTTATTCTCTGTCGGAATCGTATTTTCTTTATCGCTCAACACCTCTTCATACAATTTTTCACCCGGACGTAATCCCGTGAATTCTATTTTGATATCTTCACCCGGACGATAGCCAGCCAATTCGATCATACGAGTCGCCAGATCAACGATCTTGACCGCTTTTCCCATCTCAAAAACAAAGATCTCATTACCCTCACCCATGGTAGCAGCCTCCATTACCAAACGGCAAGCTTCGGGAATGGTCATGAAGAAACGGATAATATCAGGATGAGTAACAGTGACAGGACCACCATTCTCTATCTGTTCTTTAAAACGAGGAATGACAGAACCGTTACTACCCAATACATTACCAAAGCGGGTGGTGATAAATTTGGTATGACCTTTCACTTTTCCTTCACGGATAGCACATCCCAGACTTTGAACATAGATTTCTGCCAAACGTTTGGAACAACCCATTACATTAGTAGGATTTACAGCTTTATCCGTAGACACCATAATCATTTTTTCTGCATCATATTCCACAGCCATATCAGCCACCTGACGAGAACCGGTTACATTGACAAGTACAGCCTCACAAGGATTTTCTTCCATCAATGGTACATGTTTATAAGCGGCGGCATGAAAGACGATTTGAGGATGATAAAGATCAAACACCATACGAACTCGCTCTTTCACACGCACATCACCAATCACCGGAACAAAATCAATATTCGGATATTTTTTCTCAAACTCAAGACGGACATTATGCAAAGGTGTTTCTGCAGAGTCGAACATGATAAGTTTCTGAATTCCCATCTGCACTAATTGACGGCAAAGTTCACTACCAATACTGCCTGCCGCACCAGTCACCAACACCACTTTTCCCCTGAATTCTTCTGCAACTTGACGAAGGTTGATATTAATTTCGGCACGGCCCAGCAAATCCTCAATCTTAATAGGACGTACCCACTGATGAAATTTTCCATCAGAATCCGCCTCACTGATAGTAGGAGCTATCAATGTTTTAAGTTCATTATTTTTACAATATTCCAGAAGGCGTTTTTCTTCCAGACGGGTATCTTCATAACGGGCAAACAGAATCCCCTTAATTCCGCGCTTCCGCATGATATAATCAACATCCGATTCATTTTCAAAGTAATAAACGGGAAGATCTGCCAATCGGCGTCGGCTGTTATTTTTACCATATACATAAAAACCGGCTACCTTATAATGTGCACTATCCCTAAGACGTAACTTCAGGGCTACACTCTCTTCATTAGTACCATAAATAAGAATACGGGTGTTCTTTTTATTCACCCAATCCAATAAGAAATCATAGATGATTATCAATGATACACGGAAGGTCGTCAAGATCACTAAAGTCAATAAACCATCAAATAGAAGATAGGATATTTTATAATTATATGGCAATTGGGTCTCATATATAACTCCAAAAGAAATAATGACCAAACAGGCAATTTTAAATAAAACGGCACACATGATACGCCAAAGTTCACGTGCCTGTGAGAAACGAATTGTATTACGATAAGTATGGAATAATAAAGAGCCCGCAACACTTGCCACCAAAGAAACGCAAGCAAATTTACAGAGCATCCAGTCGGTCATTGGAACATGCGCCATATAATGAATTACCGCATAAGCGACCAACGAACATGATACAGAAATTGCCGTGTCAATACCTAAAATAACCCAATAACTGAAATAATTTTTGCGGACATATTGCACTATGTCCTTCAATGTTTTTTCCATTATAGTATAAATGAATAAAATAATATTTCGAAATTTGATTTATCTGATTGATTATGATCAGTACAAGGACTATGACTACGATTTCCATGTTGGTGTAGCCCAACAGAGAATCCCTTCATCTTTCGATACGTACATACATTTCTACACTATATCTTTTGTAAAGATATAATTCATAATACTTTATGGATTTTTATTTTTGAGAGAGGTCATCGATAAATATATCCACTGTTTGGTTACCGATGTCAGATAGACTGCCTGCTATTTTACAGACTTTCATTACATTTTTGCAGTAAAATCCCCATACCCCTATAAAATAGATTGATTACTCAATCACGTAAATCCCCATTTTCAGATACCGGCTCTACACACCCAGCCGGTATATCTACACATGCACACCCTAACATTGTCAATCGAACAGCAACTTTCGATTTCCCATTCACATGTACTAATTCCCCTTCCAATCCTGCCAATGGTCCCTTGATTACCCGTATTTTCTCTCCCGGAGCCAATGGCGATGTACTCATGCTAATCGTCTCATCCGAGTAGTCGAGCATAAACTTAAATCGCAACATTTGTTGATCAGGAATAACAGCCGGAGTACTCTCCCCACGTAATACCATGTAACGGCTGATAGAAGATAAAGTCAGGACTTCTTTTTGTTCTTGCAGATCAACGTGAACGAAAATCATCATCGGAAGCAGTACCCGGTCGACAATTTTACGGCGGTCGCTCCATTGATGAACTTCTTGTTGAATTGGAAGGAAATTTTCGATCCCCATTTTCGTAAGCCGCTCACCCGTTTTTTTCTCGTGACAAATACGTACGATTGCCACCAACCAACGTTTTGAGTGCGCTACGCTGCTGCCAATCACATCTGTTGGCAGAAGATTTCGATCGTCATTTTTCTTAATGATCATGTATTTTTACCCCTCATTTTTCCATACCCCTTAGGCAATGGATTGAATTCGGTGACAAAGATAGATAAAATTATAAATAGTAAACAAGAAAAAACGCTTTCTTTTTTTACACACAAATAGAAATATACAGTTAAGACTATCTTGGACGTGAAAAATCCGCTATCACATTGGTTCTATTTTACCACCCATATTTTATACAACATCCCTAAACAAATCAGGCGCAGAATTTCCGCGCCTGATCTCTATTTCTTACTTACCACTTATAATTGATACCGAAGCTAAGCAATTCTTTCAACTGAAAAAAGCTATCTCCTTCAGTCGGTTTCGAGCTATCGTCAAAACGGGTATGTATATAGAGCTTGGTAGAAAGATAACGGTTCAAAACGAAGTTGAATGTATTTTCCCATTCTACACGTGCCCAATGATAGTTGGTCAGATAATTGAGACGAGACTCTAAAGTTACTGCAGAGATGATGGTCCAGTTCAATGTGGATTGCAACTGGGAACCAAAGTCGTTTTTAGAGCATTTTCCTTTGTCTAAGCCAAACTTTGTTTCGTCTACTTCAGAATTACCGATATAACGCAAGTTATAAGTCAACGGCGCCATAAACACAGAAAGATTAAATTTCTTCTTACTCAATTTATAATCCATACCGACACTGACCGCCAAATCTGCCGGAGACATGAAAGATGAAACCAATTCTTCGCTGTTAGCTTTATATCCGTTGAAAAACTGTGTCTTAAACTCGGACGAAATGGTATAATACCAATTCTTGAAAGCTCTCAAACCTAATTTATTATACAAACGAAATTGGTCTGTATTGAACAGATATTTATGGTATTCATCTGACGGAGTGGAAGTCATACCTACTTTAGCTTCCAGCTGGTTCTCAAACAGCACCTTTTCATTGTCATTATAGTTGGCGAAAATCTGAAAAGTGGCTAATCCGGAGAAGTTACTTTCACCTCCCTTATACCAGTTATCCGAAAGGTGGTTCTGGCTAATCTGCAACGATCCGTTACCTCCGGTCACCCACCAGTTCGGCCGACTAATCTTCATATTGGCTTTCCCTACATTATCATCCATATTTTCCGGTTGAAACAGATGAATAACGTTTGCTTTGGGAGATATTTTCGGCTTCACATCGTGACGGAATACATCACGACTCATGATGCGGTCTTCTGTAGTGACAACCAAGTTCGGACGTTCCAAATAAAGATCCATCAATGCACTGTTCACTATTTTCTCGGCACGCTGGGTTTTGGTAAATGCCAGGGTATCATAAGGCAGAAGTTCCGCTGTCAGTTGAGGAGTGGTGTCCCATTGCATAGGCTTCCATTCCAATTTCGAATATTGTGCCATCGGAGCATAATAATATGCCAATGGTGTGAACAGACGAAAATAATCGGGATCAGACGGAATATAACGTGGCGGCACAGACAGATCGTTCAAATAATCTAATTGCGCGACATACTTATTATATAAATAAGAAACGGTATCCAGTTTCGGAGTCGGCCCCGACATATTCAGTTTGAGCATCAAATATTTCTGAAGCTCCGCCGAAAGCGTATCTGCTTTCACGACTCTGGCTTTTGCCACAACTGTTGAAGATTTAACCGTTTTGGCAGGTTTAATCACTTCAGGAGCAGGCTGCAGAGAGTCAGTCGGAAGTGAAGCGGATTCGACAGGTTCCTGCGCAAAAAGCGATAACGATAAGATTGACAGGATAAACGCTGAACATAAAGTAGTAATTCTCATCATATTTGTCTATGGTTTAGGGTACAAAGCTACATTATTTTGTTCAGAAATCATAGGATTCTTTTAAAATTGCATTTTTTAATAAAATTGTGGAGACGAAAGACTGTAATCTTCCTCTTTTTTTTATAATTTTGCGGTTTTTAAGTTCGTAAGAATACTACTAAGTAAACAATTATTAAAACAGTTATAGCTGTGGGAGAAACAAAGTATATTTTCGTCACCGGTG
>ULWC01023106.1_pt1 | contig 27414 bp, 7 predicted proteins | sample 1959931 | NCBI WGS metagenome assembly ULWC01 (sample SAMEA4835801, study PRJEB28245) | human gut metagenome | biome: gut microbiome; material: fecal sample | place: Denmark | collected 2008
ATAAAATTTGTTGTAAACAGAATCAGCATCAGCGACCAAGATAGAGAATGGATTACCGATGTGCTTATCCCAGAGCTTCAAAGGCTGGGAGATAGGGGTATTGTTTTCGGACGTGCCGCCGCTTCTCCAGAAGGTCCATACGACAACAACCGTCGTTTAGCAAACCAACGTCGCGCATCGGTCGACGCTCTGCTTCGAAGCTACGGCATCGGCACCGACCACATCCAATACGACGTTGTGGCTGAGGACTACGACCTGCTCTACACCATGATGATGCTGAAACACGACGCCAAATTCCATGATGTCGACTCCTTAATCACACTCTACGCCGACGACACCCAACGTCTTAAGGCGGCTATGAAGCAGCACGACGGCGGCAAGCTATGGCGCTACCTGCTGAAAGAATATTTCCCGAAACTGCGCGCAGTGAGAATAATTGTCGTTGACAAAAGGCTTGCCAACATCGACAGCAACGACCTGGCTCCACGACCTATAGCAGCAACCATTCCGGCAACTGTCGCCGACTGCCATCTGCGCATCCAAAATGCCGACATCACACCGGCATACATCATCCCAGCGACAACACCCGCCTCGACTTTGCCGCGTCGCGAGGTGCTGAGCGTGAAGACAAACGTGCTGTTTGACTTTGCCTACATGCCGGGCTACGACCGCTTCTGCCCTATTCCAAACGTTGCGTTGGAATATTATCCGCTTCATGGGCATTTCACCTACGGGGCAAGTTTCGACTGCCCGTGGTGGCAGCACTATGATGAGCATAAATATTTTCAGGTCAGAAACTATCAGCTGCACACCCGCTACTATCTGCGCAGCGGCGACATCCGCAAACGCAAACCTGGAGAAGGCGCGGCTTTCAGAGGTTTATACCTCAGTCTATATGCGCACGCGTACCTATACAACATCTGCTTCGATGAGAAACGCGGATGGGAAGGCGAAGGCTGGGGCGCTGGTTTGGGTATAGGCTATGTCGTCCCGTTAGGTCGCTCCGGACATTGGAAGCTGGAGTTCGGGCTGCAGGCTGGATATCTCAGCACCAACTACGACCCCTATCAGTGGAAATGCCCCGTAGACCCCGACACCGACAAAGAGCAATATTACTACAAGTGGTACGGCGATGCCAAGGATTTCCAAAAGAGGCAGCACCGCTTCTCGTGGCTTGGTCCTACCAGAGTGGAGATAACGCTCAGCTACGACCTGCTCTACAGACGCAACAACAAAAAAGGCGTAAGTTTCAGAAACCGAGAAACGGCAATCAACTATTAGACAAAACATAGCAACAATGCGCAATATAACAAAACTCATATCACGAATCATCCTTGATGCAAGCTGCAAAGCCTGCATCAAGGCTGTCGTCATGTGTTTTGCATTGTTATGCCTTGTCGCAACGGGATGCGTGCGCGAGCCTAAGCTCCATCTCCACCAGGGCGGCGCCGACATCGATATGGAGATACCGACCGTCGACCTCGACTTGAAAGTGATATGGAACTACATTTTCAAGTACGACACCGAATACGACTGGCAAGCGGAGTGGATCTACGGATGGGACAACACCGACGAGGAAATGTTTGGCACTATCGGCTACACAGAGCCTGACGCCTTCGAGGTGCGCCGCTATTTCACCGGCAACGTCCAGTTCGGTGTCCACAATGCCCCTTACAAGCACTCAATCGTCGGCAACCACCTCCAAGCCAAATACGATTTCGGTTTTTGGGACATTCTTGCCTGGAACAACATCAACACTCCCGACGGGGTACAGAGTGTGCGCATCGACGAAAACACCACCTACGACCACGTCACAGCTTACACCGGACAGACAATATACCCGGCGCTCTACAACTCGCCGCAGTTCACGCGCTCCTTCTATCAGCCGGAGGAGCTGTTTGCCGGATACCATAGAGGAATTGAGATAAACAAGAATCTGGACGGATTCACGTTCGACGAGAACCGCAACTGCTGGGTACGGCAGCTCGAGATGGAGCTGCAGCCAGTGACCTACATCTATTTGGTACAAGTGATTCTGCGCAACAACGACCACAACGGCAGAAAGGTGACAGCCGTAGAGGGAAACGCCAATCTAAGCGGCATGGCTCGCTCCGTAAACCTCAACACAGGCGTGACGGGGGCTGACGCCATCACCGTGAACTTCTTCATGCGGATGAAGCAGGACGTTGCCGACAAGAACGGCGACAAGGTCGACGTGATAGGTGGAAAGGTGCTTACTTTCGGCATCCCGAAACTAAACCCGAGCAAGCTTGACGCGCGAGCATATCTGGAATCGCTGCAGAAAGTGAGGGATGCCGACCTTAACAACCGCCACTATATTGACGTGAAAATGCAGTTCTACAACGGCAAAGACTCCACGTTCGTGTTTGACGTCACCGACCAGGCGCGACGGCTGTTCCGGGGTGGGGTAATCACGGTGGAGCTCGACATGGACAAGGTGCCTGTCCCCAACCAGTCCGGAGGCTCCGGCTTCGATGCTGTGGTGGAGGACTACGAAGAGAAAGAATGGATATTCGACATGTAATCAACAGAAAATTTTATACATAATAAATAATACGAACTATTTTAATTTTTTAATTTATGAACAAATTTTTTATCGCGGCCGCTTCGGCATTGGCTCTCGCCAGCTGCTCAAGCGACGATTTCTTGGGAGAAATTCAGGGAAATGAACAAAATGGCGCCACTTCCGCAATCAACTTCGGTGGCGACACAGGCAAAATCACACGCGACCCATCGACTGGCAAGACTGCAGCAGAACTTCTCGAAAACAACTTTGTAGTTGTCGGTTTCAAAAACAACGAGAAAGACGCAGCCAACAACAAAGTATACGCTTTCGACCACTACAACGTGAACTTCAAAGACGATCCAGCATTCTCTTCGGAGTCAAACCGTGCTGGTTGGGAGTATGTTAATCAGGACATGACGGTAAAGGGGACTAAGCCTGCCGCTTCTCTCGCACAGAGCGGAGTAAAGCAACAGACCATCAAGTATTGGGACCACTCTTGCGCATCCTACGATTTCATAGCTTTCTCAATGGGTAAGGGTGCGGCGTCAGAATACGCCACTCCGACACACGTCGACAAAGACAAACTCGCCACTGCCGCCTACACTCTCTCCGGCAACGTAAACACTCTCAGCGAGTGCTACATTTCCGACATGAAGACTGTTGAAGAGAAAGACTACAACACGACTTCTGTATCAATGAGTTTCCGTCACCTTGCCAGCAAGGTGCGCATGGCTCTCTTCGAGACTGTCCCAGGTTATGTGATCAGCGACGTGAAGTTCTACGACGCTACAAGCCCCCCAGCCACAGCCAACCCAGAAGGCACACTCATCGGAAAATTCAACAACTCCGGAACATTGACAGTGTCCTTCCCTACAACAGGTACCGCCAACGCTACTAAGGAAGACTACAACAAGGCTCACGTAAAATTCACTGCAACTGAAGGTGAGAATGGCGTATTGAATTTTAAAAAATTCGGCGCTGTCAACTACAAAAACCAGGCCGAAGGCACGATTTCTGAAGGCACAACTTACCTCAGCCAGAATGCAGCGAAACCTTCTTACTGCGGCGCCGGCTATCAGAACGTGCTCCCATCGGAAGGTGCGGCAAGCGCCATCACTCTGCGCATCGACTACAAGCTCACTTCTGTCGACGGTTCTAATGAGACTATCAACGTGAAGGGTGCCACTGCAACCGTTCCTGCCGAATACACTGAATGGAAGTCTGGATATGCCTACACTTACATCTTCAAGATTTCTCAGGACACCAACGGTTCTACCGGCGGTGACAGCACTGGTTTGACTGCCATTTCATTCGATGCCGTTGTTGTTGACGACGAGGCAAACGGTCTCCAGGAAACAATCACCACGGTTTCTGACAACAGCTTCACTACATACGGCTACAAGGACAACAAGGTTACTACCAACGGCAACGAATATGTTAACGGCACCGACATCTATGCAACTGTATATGTTCCTGCTGCAGGCGAAACCGCTGCAAAAACCGTCGCTCCTCAGAAATTGTACACCGTAACTCTCGAAGACGGTGCCACTCAGACTATCAACGAGGCAAGTGTTGCCAACGCTCTCGTGAAAGGAACAAACGACACTGCTAAAAAGACTTGGACTGTTACCGACTACGCTGGCAAGAAGATGGTTGTGACAGAAACAACAGGTGTTGCCTCTGAAGTCACTTCTGTTCCGGCATATTCTGGCCACACTCTCTCCGTAAATGCCCTCAAGTGGAAAGGTGTTGTAACCGACCCGGCTACAGAAACATACTACGCTGTTGAATACGACAATGGAACCAAAAAGTCATACAAGATTGTCAAAGTTGTCAAAAAATAAATCTTTCTCCTTGGCCCACGCCTTGGATTCTGACTAAAAACATTGTGTCTGAGGTGTGTTTTCACACGCCTCGGACACATTTATATGTCGGACGGGGGTTTCTCCCCCGCCCGTCTTTAAAAAAAACAAGAAGACATGCAGAAACATCGCATCCTAATATTTCCTCTGATGGGACTTTTCCTATTCTCCTGCTCGCAATCCGAGCCGGACGAACCAATAGTGCCCGAACCAGACAATACACAGACAAGCATCGCCTTCAGCAGCACTAACAACAACTGGCAGGATGCAAAAACAAAAGCAGCGGGCAACGGTCTCGAGACTATCTTCCAGACGTTCCGCACATGGGGATATAAAACCACAACAAACTCCCCGAACCCGTCATCGCCGCAAATTGTGATGGACGGATATAAAATGTCATACAATCAGGGCTCTGCCGGCAGCTCTACGACAAACACTGCCGACTGGGAATATGCTGGCATTGAAAATCCTATAAGTGCCACCCTGCAAACAATAAAATATTGGGACTACTCGGCAACGAGCTACCGCTTTTTCGCATACAGTCCCTTCAATCCAGATGTAAAGACTTCGGTCAGCTCGGGCGACAACGCTACCGCTACCTTGTCTTTTAATTTTGAATATTCTGAAGCAGCAACCGCTACTTCAACACCATACGCAAGCCGCCTTTGGCTTGCCTCCCCTTCGTCGACGTCGCCGGCATACGGGTCGTGCGTCACTCTGACTTTCGCGCCGATAATCGCAAAGGTGCGCTTCCGCTTCACCTATCCTGACGGAACGACCAACGTTGCGATAAGCAACATCAAGTTCCGCGACAGCCGTTTCGTCGACACCCCGGCAAATGCCGACACCCCTCTCCGCGGCACCATCGACGCCGCCTATCCGCTCACCGGAATTCCGGTCGGCACATTTCCGACTCTCACGATGTCGAAGTCGGAAGCGGCTGATGCGTCCGGACTCCTGGTCCTCACCACTCCCTACGAGGAGGCTGGCGACCAGATACACATCCTCAAAGACCCTACTCTCTACAATAAATGGTACTACGTGCCGCCGCTCGCCAACATCCCCTACGAACAGGGAGCATACACCATAACCATCAACATTGGCGGAAAAACGGTGTCGGCTACAGTGCCGGCGCAATACATGCAGTGGAAGGCGGGCTGCCAATACACATACATTTTCAAATTGTCCGACACTGGCGACAGCATCTCTTTCAACGATTTGATGGTGGAGCAATGGCTTCCCGGTGCCGACATAAAAAACAACGGCTCAGGCACTGAAGACTGGTAAAAAGAATTGACTACAAGAATGAAACATATCTCAAAAATAACCGCTATCGCGCTTCTCGCAACGCTTTCTGCCTGCGAGGGTTCCGACATGCCCATACAGCAAGCCGACAACCACGGATACATCTCATTCTCGGCGCAACCGCAAAAAACAGCGACACGCGCCAACCCCTACGAGGCCTACGACCCTACGCGCCATCCCGCAACGATGGGCACGTTCGGATACTACGACATGCCGAAACGCTATGCGTCGGCTGCAAACACCATATTCAACAATGAAACTGCCACCTACAACGTGGCGACATACGGCTGGGACACTGCGACAAAGAAGCGCTGGACTGAATACACCAAGGCTTCATCGTTCGACTTCTTCGCATATATGCCATATACCGGCGGCGCCACTCTTCTGCGCACCGCCAACAACACATATACCCTCTCGTTTCCGTTCGCCATGAGCGACGGCGGCAACCCTGTGCCGGTAATCTACGACACAAAGGCGGCGCCGATCATCTGCGCCGTCCCGAGCAGCAAAGGTGCCATCTCCGATAGCAACGGAGGCGGAACGGTCAGTCTGAAATTCGACCAGACACTCACCGGCTACAAGCTGCTCTTCATGCTCGGCACCAAGATGAACGCCATCCGCCACTTCCGCATCAAGAGCGTGACGCTTTCAGGCAGCTTCTCCACATCGTGCACAATATCGCGTTCCTACGTCTGGAATACAACATCAAAAAGTTGGTCTGCCTCTGCAATAACATGGAGCGACATCAAACGTCAGTCGTTTGTAGAGACACCATTCCCTATTGCCTACAAAGGCTACGGCTCCGCGGACTACGACGACAACACCCAGACCGTCATTGTCACATCTGCCGGCTACACGCAATGGGGTGCCGACATCTACACCATACCCGATGCCAAATTCCTGCCTGTCATCAACGTCAAATACGACGTGGAATTCATAGCGGAGGACGGTTCCACCATCGTCACCCGAAAGAACGTAACATCCGGAATAACCATCAACAAGGATAATTTCAGCAGCCTCACAACAGGCAAGACTGCGATGATAAACCCAATACGCATCCTCATACAGCCACGCTACCTGTATGTGCTTGCCGACGAGGATGCCTATACGGGTCAATTATTGATAGACTAACAATAGATAACGACAATAAAGTGTTTGGAAAATGAGAAAACATTCAACACATAGCATATCACGAGTTTTTTTCTCTCTGCTCATGCTTATGATTGCCGGAGTCAATCTGTCCATGGCTCAAGGATTAAGCAGCAACGACATTAAAGCCTCATGGGATTTCAAAAACGGCACGGTCGCATATTCCATCGTTTCCGCCGACATCCCCGCCGGAAGCACGTTTGCATGGAACGTGGACTCAAAGAGTGTCACCGACGGCATTTCCGACAGCGGACAGACCATCACGCTGCCGCTGACCAACAAGACTCGGAGCGGCGATGTGACAATCACGTCTGCCGACAACACATCGCAGACCATCGCTTTCAGCATCGAGCCGAAAGCCTATGGCGTGAACTACGACGGCAACCATTTCTATGCCGACTCTTACCAGCTATATCCCGACGGCACCGAGGGTGACGGCTCTAAGGAAAAGCCCTACCTCATCAGCAACGACTTGGAATTGGCAAGACTGGCGCATGAAGTGAACAACGGCACCGAGCTACAAATGTTTTCTCAGAAATATTTCAAACTCACCAAGGACATCGACCTAAGCAAGGGTCTGTGGACTCCTATCGGCACGGCTCAAGGCATCGCGAAGGCTTCCGACGGACATTTCTTCGCCGGAAAGTTTGACGGCGACGGACACTCCGTCAGCAACTTGCTCATCAAATGGAGCTTCAACACAGCCAAAGAGGCTTCGTGGGGTCTGTTCGCCCGACTCAACGGCAAGGGCAACAACGAGAATGAATATGCGGCTGTCACAAACCTCATCATCGACAACGCCTTGATAGAGAAGCTCGAGGCACACATGCCTCTCAACAACGCCAACTACACGGTAAAGATGGGCATTGTGGTTGCCGACATGACCCAGAACGCGGAACTCAGCAACATCATAATCCGCAACTCAAAAATCACCGACAACAACGAGAGTTTCTCGACAAAGACCAAATTCAGAATTGGAGGTATAGCCGGATATCTGAACAACTTCGTGAGTCTGAGAATATTCAACATCTCCGCAGACACGGAGATTGATGTGTTCCGGAACGCTACACTCAACGGTGTGGAAGGACAAGTGACAATTTCATGCGGTTTCGGTGCGGCAAGCAAACTTGCCAACCAAACAGGCTATGTCGTATGGCCGAGAAACATCTATGTGCACGGCGCCGGCTTGAAGACAAGCGCCAACACCACCCAATGCAAAAAAGCCAGCGTGATGGCGTTTATAGCCGCCGACAACTTTGCAAGCAAGGTGAAGGACACATGGTACTACACTCCTGCCAACAAGGCTGCCGACACCTACGCCTACAACCAATACGGCGTTGAAAAAGACATTTCGGCAACCGACGCAACCACAGGAGAGCCGTTCGGAAAGACGTTTGCCGGGCTCAACAACCTGTACATCAACCAAAACAACCTCGACAAGAGGCCGTGGTTATATTCAAACTCTTCCAAACGGTTCTCTTTCAGCTCGATTGCCCTGAAGGCGGAGCGCGGCACGAGCGATGTGCTCACCGTGACAACAGAAGACGGAGAAACCACTTCCGATGTCTACAACTGGTATGCATCGACCGACAACACTGAGGGCGAAAAGGTAAACAGCACTGCCTGCAACCCGTTCACCCTGCCTCGACAAACCTACTCCCAGTATGTCTACGCCATGACCGTCGACGGCAGCCAGCGCACCAACACCGTACTCGTCGAGGCTATCGGCATCACTGCCGAACTCGACTACGACACCAAGCCCGGCACATACATCGTTAATGTGAAAAACGACACGAAAGAGAATTTCACAAACGACGAACTCGGGCTCGACATCACATACGAATGGCACAACAAAAGAACCTTGCTGTCGGAAACGTCCAACGAGTTTGTACGCCCAGAAACTGCCACCAACAAGGACCAATACAACTGTACGGTTACCGTAAAGAGCGGTGGCAACATCATTTTCCACAAAAACATCAAAGTGACTATCGTGGTGTACCTATGTCCTGAGGCGGTGAGCATCAACGGCACAACCTACGCACAGGGCGAAGACAACGACGACGAGGAGTGGGGCTACTCCCCGACACAGGCAATGAAGACGTGGAAAGGCGCCTACAGCAAGCTCTCCAAGACGGGTACTTGGGATGAAAACATCATCGTGCTGATGGGAACAAGCCATACCGACGTGACCAACAGTCAATACACGGGTTTCAACATAACCAGCAACAACAGAGGCAAAAGCATGCTGAAGTTTGACGAATGGGCTAAAGCAAAGGGAGAGTCCACTCTTTTCCGCAACGCCACCATCACGGGCGACTGGGACGGCACCGACTACAAGGGCACTATCGAGATTTATGGTGCCGAAAAGGGTCTGCCGATATGGGGCGACACCCGATTCGAGTATATCACCTTCAACAACGACCCGGTGACAAACAACGGCGGCGAGTTCTACAAGATTATCTACTGCCAATACAACAGCCTGGAGATGGGCGAAGGCATACAGATGACCGGCTTCGGGCAGAACTCCCCTAACTACGGTACTATCGACGGCGCGGTGACCACAGCCTTCCACATCTTCGGCGGCTTCAACAACGACGGCCGTTTCTTTCCGCTGAGCAACAAGAAGAACATCTCCGATTTCGAGCAGTCGATGCCTCACGGCAAGGAGGGTTTCAAAATATCAATCAAATCCGGTTTATATTCGGCAATCTGCGCGGGCGGACGTCAGACATCGTCTGAGAAAGACTACAATGGAGTGATGGGAACTCCAAACTTGCCGATAAAGTGCACAATCGAGATGGACATTGACCGCAAATGGAACGATGCCCACAACCCGGAAAGGAAAATCAAGGGAGAAACAAGCAAACGCAAGAGCGACTACGATGCCGGTATCATTCTCGCCGGAAGCCACGAGGGTGCCATGTATGCGGATGTCGACATAATAATCAGAAGCGGAAAGGTGGCGCGTGTCGTAAACGGTTCGCTGGGTGCGCAGCGCGACTTCATCCTACCCTACAACGGCACTGACTACTACGTGCCAAACAACACCTATATGGGACGTGCAAACATCTTGCTCGACCCGGCATCTTCAAGAAACAACAACGACGAGTGGATCGACAACCGTGTTATTGTCACCGAGATGTATGGCGGCAGCACCGGTCGTGGACACACCGGCAACGTGATTGTCAACAACCCGTTCTATGGCTACAGCACAATAACCATCAACGGCGGCTTATTCGAGATTCTGCCTGCCGGCAACACTAAGAAAGACAACATCTTCTGCGGAATCTACGGTGCTGGCGCAGGCGGTATGAACGGCATCGGCGAAGGCGACGACAATGCCGACAGCCACACTCCCGATAAAAGCATCGCCTATTGGAATGAATCGGGCGACGTTATGCTCTACGGTCCGTATGCCGTTGCAAAGGATCGTCTGGTGACGTATCACTGCTACAACAACGATGATTTCGAGTCGTTCACAGATGTCGACCCAACCAACACCAACACCAAGATTGTAATCAACGGTGGAGAGTTCGGCTCTACCACCGACCCTATCGACGGTATCTATGGCGGAGGAAGCGGTTTTATGAGCAAAGGCTTATGGTCGAGCACCGCCGCCACTCCAAACAAATGCGGAGGCAATGTCTACGGAAAGGTTGGCGCCACAGTGGCGTCGATCACCATCAACGACGGTGAGTTTCATTGCACCAACGGCATTTTCGCCGGCGGACGTGGCACTGACTTTTTCTATTCGCAGAACCCCTACGGCGGCAATTCCGGCAACTACAAAGCCCTCGGCAAGACCTATGGCAACGTGGAGCTGAACATCAACGGAGGCATTTTCTACTGCCCGGTGTTCGGCGGCGGATACGGAGTGGCCGACGCCAAGGAGATGGGCACATCCAACGTCGAGACGCTTTCCGACATGGCTCGCCTCTACGGACAGTCGAGCGTGAACATCATGGGCGGCACTTTCTACAAAAACATCTATGGAGGAGGCGATATGGCGATTGTAGAATTTGACGGCAACGCCACAAACGTTGTCATCGGCGACAGCGCCGACATCCGTGGCTCGGTGTTTGCCGGCGGCAACGGACGCCGTCTGCGCCCAGCCTCGCAAGCGTTTGCCGCCGGCGACGGCTTCACGCAGCATCCTGAGCTGGTGGGTCTGGTTGCCGGCAACGCCAACGTGTCGTTCGCGGGCAGCACACAGCAGGCTCCTTTCATTTACGGTGACATCTTCGGCGGCGGAAATCTTGCACAGGTTGCCAACGACACGCATGTGAACATTTATGCCGGAAACATCGCCGGAGAGGTGTTCGGAGGCGGAAACGGCGACATCACCGACGGCACGGTCACTTCAGCCGACGTGCTCGGCAACACCAACGTGACCCTGGCGCAGGACGAGGGCGGCACACAAAGCGTAGGCCACGGTCCGATTGACGACAGTTTCTCGATTAATGTGATATGGTTCAAGATGTGGGATCCGGTTGAAAACATATTCTACATCTGGGATCCCGACATCGACGACGCCGGCGACGAGCCTGCCACGGAGGACACTGTATACGAAAAATCAAAATTCTATGCCGACGGCAAGTTCCTGAATCCCCACAACATCTATGGCGGCGGCAATCTTGCCTGCAACGTGGGCACATACAAAGACGCCGACGGCAATGTGACAACAACCCCTGCCGACGGCACCGGCCTTGCCACCGTGATGATGCAGAAAGGCATGACGCCTTACGAACTGCTGATAACCGACGAATGGAAACAGTCGTACACCGACAACGAGAATCCTCACTTCAGTGTCTTCGGCGGCGGATACGGACGGCTGACGACCGTTGGCAGCACCGATGTAACCGTCAACGTTGACGGCGACTATGGCAAAAACGGCCCTGGCCCCGACGGCAATATTGACCCAAACGATCCTTCGTTCGACAATTCAATGGGAGCGCCCAACTTCACCGTATGGGCTGTGTTGGGCGGCGGATATGCCGGCACTGTGGCTGGCAACACCAAAGTCACTGTCGACGGAAAAACGTTTATCCGCCGTGTGTTTGGCGGCGGCTTCGGCGACATCGCGTCGACCGAGGACAACACCACAGGTCAGATTGGCGGCAATACGGAGGTATATATGCACGGTGCCTTCACCCATGGCGACGTGTTTGGAGGAAGTGCCGGACTGAAGCCTGAGACAGCCTCTTCAACCCACTTCATAACCGTGGCGCGTGTCATCGGCACAACCATGGTGGAGGTTGCCGACAACGCCAATATCTACGGCAACGTGTACGGCGGCGGCGACAATGCCAATGTGGGCATTTTCCAAGAGGTGAAACCTTCCGACTACTACTCGCCCGACTTGCTGACAAGCGCTTCGACGCTCAACCAGACCGACGGCTCGTTTATCAGCTACAGTGCCGGTGGCTACCGGTCGTTTGTCAACATCCGCGGCGGCAACATTTTTGGAAACGTGTATGGCGGAGGAGTGGGCTGCAAAAAGGCTGAGGCAAACCAATACTACAACCTCGGCCGCATCAACGGCAACACTCTTGTACACGTGGTCAACAGCAATCCGGGCGTTGACAGCGGCATCGACAATGTGGTGCCATGCGTTTGGGGCGACATCTACGGCGGTTGCGAATACGGAACGGTCGACGGCAACACGCTTGTGCACATCGAGGGCGGAATGCTGGGCAAGAACGTGTATGGCGGAGGATATGGCGACATTGACATCGACAGCGAGCTGACTGTCGACAAGGAGGTGCTCGGCAAGAAAGACATAGCCAACACCGGCACGTATGCCGACATCCTTGGCAACACAAAGGTGCAAATCGACGGAGGTTCATGGATATGGAACCGCAAAGCAGACAGCAACGGCAACATCACGACATGGCTTGACGCCGAGTCAGACAGCAGCCCCATCTGCAAGGACCATAACGAATTCCGAAAGATTGCCTATGCCATTGACAGGGCAACGTCGCTAGACAACATCGGCGACCCTCTTGCACAGAATGCCATCGACCGTATCAGAAACAATGAGAATACTAAGAAATTCTTCGATTTGGACAGATTCACCTTCACCAACAGCTACAACATCTTTGGCGGAGGAAACAGGGCTTGCCATGTCGGCTCCGCCTCTGTTGCCAACACAGGCAAATCAGTGGTCATAATCAACCACTCCCCCCTCGACGACATAAAGGACTCAAAGGGGAAAACCATCAGTATGTTTGAAAACACCACTTTGCAGGGGCTCTGCTGGTTTCTGAACAGCATATACGTTTCCAGCCCTTCATTCTCAGTGTTCGGCGCGGGATATGGTGTCAACACTTCTGTCGGAAAGACCGAAGTCTATGCGCAGCCAGGAGCAAAATTTGACGACGACGGCTTATTAACAATCAACGGCATAAAATACCGCTATCTCTATCAAAACAATGACTTTAAAACATATCTCGACCTTGAAGATGACATCTACAACGACTATCTCAAGTTGTCGAAGGAAGACAAGAAACTCTATTTCGGAAGTTATGATGGCGGCGAGAGCGATCCAAACATATTCCGCCGTTACCACATCAGCCGTCTGGCTTGGAAAATCGGTGAGCCCGGACTCGTGCTGCTTCAGATTCATGGCGGCGGATATGCCGGATATGTAACGGGCGACACATACGTGGAAACCGACTGCCAACTTGGCTGCCACGACATCTTTGGCGCTGGTTTGGGAGCGCTGCCCTACGGCGACTTCTCCAGCGGCAGCGGCTACGACTTCGGTTCGGTGAAAGGCAAGTCGATGGTTTTCATCAAAGGAGGCGATGTCAACCATAGTGTCTACGGTGGAGGTTCCGGTGTGGAGTCTGTAAAAAAGAACGGCGGATTCATCGATTTCCCGGACATGGCGCATGTAGAGAAAACCGAAGTGCACATCTATGGCAAAATGTTCAAATACCGTAATGGCCTCGGACTGATTGAACGCACATTGATATTCGGCAGAGTCTACGGCGGCGGTGACTTGGCGAATGTAGGCAGCAAAAAAGCCGACGCTGCGGTGTTCACCCGCGACAACTATCTATCCCCGACAAACCGCACCACTCTCGTAAACATCCGTGGCGGATCCTTGATGTCGCAGGTGTTTGCAGGCGGTAGAGGACGTTCTGTCAGGGAGTGTGCCGACAGCAAGAGTCTCGGAGGCGTTTACGGCAACTCGTGTCTCATCCTCGACCGCCCGGTGATGCACTACCCCTATTGGGACGACGCGACGAAAGAATATCTCTCTCCAAACGATGACGCCAACATGGTGCATCCCGTTGACATCGACAACTACCCCACTCTCATGGAACGCTTCTATGGCGGCTGCCAGAACGGCACAGTGTATGGCAACACCCTGCTGACAATCTACGACGGATGGTTCGGACAAAGCGCTCACGGAGGTGGTCTGGGAAGCGTCGAAACCATTACTGAGAATGGCAGCGAAAGCGTGGCGGTGACATCTGCCGACGTAACCGGCAACACCAACCTGCTGATTCTTGGAGGCAATGTGCAGGCACATGCATTATGGGATGTGCAGGCACGCACATGGAGTCCTGCCAGCATCGTAGGCGGAACGATTTACTCTCCGCAGTACGACCCTAAAGCACGTAAGTTCAAAGTGGACCACAATATTTACGGTGGCGGAAACATAGCATGCGTTGTGGGCAACAACTCCTATCTCACCATGACAAAGGGACTCCTTTACAACAGCACAGAGATGGTGGCTGGACGTGACACCGGCAAGAATTTCTTTGAAAGCATTGAGTGGAAAGAAATCTACGAAAAAATCGGCACACCGCAATTCAGCGTGTTCGGCGGAGGATTCGGTGAAAATGCCATCGTGATGGGCGACACGTATGTGAACGTGGAAATGGAAGGACGAGGAAGCATTCTCGAAGGCATCGACATCGTGAAAGGCGAGGAATACAAGCACTTTTTCAACGGCTACTCGGTGATGGACATCATCGGTGGCGGATATTCCGGCAAAGTGGTCGGCGACACGCACATCGTGGGCTCCGGTGGCGTATTCTGCCGTCGTGTGTTCGGAGGAGGCACCTACAGTTCAGTCAACTCAACCGACGTGGAGCTGAAGGCCATCGACTGCCACGACATTTTCGGAGGCGGATTTATGGGCGATGTGCTTAAGAGCACGACTGTGAGAATTGGCGACAACAAGCCGGCTACAAGTCCCCATACCTACAGCAATGCCGACATTTTCATTCATGGCAACGTGTATGGCGGCAACGACGTGTCGGGATATGTCAACGTGGGACTGAACAAGAATGGCTACTTCATGGACAACGGCGGCACAGGAACCACCATCAACATCTACGGCGGTCATCTGTTTGGCGACGTGTATGGCGCAGGCAACGGAAACTACCTGTATGCCACCGACCGAAACGGAAACAAGAATGTGACGGTCAACGAGTATTATCCCATCAATCCCAACGACCCCGACTCCGAGACGGTGCCGTTGGTCTACACCGTGCCTATGCGCGAGAACATGACGCAGTCCAGAGCCACAAGCGATGCGGTGAAGATGGTGAACATCAACTCATGGCGTCCGCTGACCAACAAAGTGTGCATCAACATCCAGGGTGTGTCGACATCCGACACGGTACGCATCGACGGAAACGTGTATGGCGGCGGCAACTCAGCAACCGTGCAGAAGCTGCTTGCCTACGGGGCGTCGGAAGATACCGACAAGTCTGTCGGCGACATCAGCGTCAACATCGGGAACCACGTACGTATCGGCGGCGTGTTTATGGGATGCAACGGCGAGGAGCTGTTTGTGACGTCGGAGGACAACGACTTCATGAATATGTTCCAAAAGCTGAACGGCGACATCAACGACTACACTCAGGAGCTGGATTTTGCTGAGCCTATCGACTGGATCAACGACTCCGAAAACGCAAACATCAGCACAGTGTATCTCCCTACGGAAAAAAGCAAACGTCCGATTGTGTATCCGTACCTACTCGACCTCTACTTCCAACCGGTGGAGACCGACATACAAGGCTCGCTCAAATGGAACGGCAGCGAGACCGGAGAGGGGCTGACCGACTGCGTAATCGGCACGTTCTGCTGCGGCGGAAACCGCGGTAATATGAACGTGTTGCCGAAGACAAGCGGAAAAATAGGAAATGTGCTTGAATACACATTCCCTGAGGGACTGACTATAACCGACAAGATTGTGGGCGGTTGCAACAACACCAACTACGACTACAAAGGCAAGGCCAAGCACAGGGGCGGATATCTGCTCGGCGATGCCGACTCTGAATATCCGTTCATCAAACTCAACATCCGCAACAAGTTTATGCCTAAAGAGAAAAACGGCGCATACGTCGGCGGAAATGTGTATGGCGGATGCTTCAAGAGCGGAACAATCATTGGCGACGTCCTCATCAACCTGCAGAGCGACATGCTGGCTGGAAAGGACAAGGACAAACTGGAGAAGTCGAACGAGCTGCTGGTCAAGGCTGCCGAATATTCCGCACTCAACGTTTACGGTGCCGGATACGGTATGGAAAGCTACATCTACGGAATCGCAAACGTGACAATCGGCGAATCGGTGAAATGCTCCGAGCCAAAAATGGACGGCAACAAGTTTCTGCCTTGCGGCGTGGTCGACCCCGACAGCAATCCGGAAGGTCTGGGCGTCTCTGCCAACTTCATCTACGGCGGAGGCCAGCAGGGCAACGTGGTGGGCTACTCGACTATCAAGATGCTCAACGGCCACATATTCCGCGCCGTCACGGGCGGCTCGTATTCGGGCTATGTGTATGGCTCCACTCAGGTGATTGTGGGATATCCAACCTACTACTCGACCAACCCACAAAACCATGTCCGAGGCAGATATGAGCTTAAACGCGCCGACCGGAAGAATCTTGGAGTTGAGAACGACAACGGAAAGGAAAAGACACCTGCCATCAAGCAGCACATATATCTGCTTAATGACGAGTGGATATCGCAGGGCGTCTACGAAGACATCGTGGCTATCGACAACGGCAACGGCATGCGCGACACGATTACCGACGCAAACCGCGACCACTACTTCAAGAAGATAGTTTCCGCCGCGCCGTCGGTGGGCTGGGAAAACGTCAACATCACCATTGATGAGGCTGTCTATGGCGGCGGATATTCGGTGGCTCAAGGCTCGGTATTCGCCAACAACACAACCGTGCTGAAACTAACCGACAAATACAATCTCGACTATGCCATAATCGCCAACGGCAACGGCGATGATCTTAACTTGTTGCCCGGCGGCTCTACGGCTGGATTCTGCGGCAACACGCTTGTACTTGTCGGCGACAACAAGGACAGTGAACATGTCACCATCTCCCACCAGGACATCAGACCGGTGCAACTGCCCGACGGCACCGACCTATACGGCTATTACTACAAGCACTATGCCAGCGACGACGATGCCGCCAACGGCATATACACATACCGCTACATTTCGCTGCAGGACAAATATTTCTTCAAATCGGGCGCAACGCCGCCGTCGGGACTTGAGGGAATCAGAGAAAATGAGTTCTACGAATACGACAGCGAGGGAGGCATCTTCGGCGACGGACACCTGTCGTATGCCCAGGGTTTCCGCAGCGCCGACCTGACAGGATATGGATTTGCCGGACACACCATCGACAATCCGAAGATTCTGAACACATTCCAGCGGCTCGACATCATCCGCCTGGAGGACAACTGCTTCTCGCTACTCGGCGCCCGCGACTATACGGTTAACGATGTCAACAAGACGCCCTACTCCATCGCCCGTGTCGGAGAAATCAAGATGGTGGCAAACGACATCCGATTTGACAGCAATGGAAATCTGGAAGCGAAGCCCGACAACAACACGGACTTCAAATACAGCACGAAAGCCCGCAATTACATGGGATTCTCAAACAATATTCTCTATGTAAGCGCAATCACGTCTAATGTGGATTTCAACAGCGGGATGTGGCGCAACCGCAACGGTCAGCTTGCCGCCGCCTCTACCGACAACACTGCCTTTGCCGGAATGTCGTATCAGGGCGTCAAGCAGCACTACATCGACGACTATAACGCCAACAAGGACAAGGAAGACGCCGAGGATCCGTTCGGAGAGTTCCAGAAACGAAACGACGGAACGGCGATGAACATGATCGGCATCGCTTCGGGATACGCAATGAAGATTCAACTTTGTCATGAAACATACGACTCCGACCGTAAAAAAGTGGTGGAAAACAAACTGTACGGCCCAATCTACGGCGTTGTGGAAATGAACCTTATCAACGTCCGCGAGGATGAGGGCGGAGGCTATGTGTATGCCGACAACAATCACAAGCGGCATGACGGCGACTCCCACGAGGAGGACTTCCTCGAGACCACCGGCAACTTTGTGTTCCCATACCACAAGGGCCGATACATCGTCGACGACTGTTTCCCGACAGGATACCACGCCATCACCGCGCCCGGATCGGACAAGACGGTCGATGACGTGAAGGTTCACTATTGGTATGTCACCGGATTCCATTATTACTACAATGTCAACATCTCCGGATACACGTTCAAGTCGTCGAAAGAGAATCCACTCGAATTCGATAGCGACAACAAGGACGGACTCACCGTTCTCGCCGGATTGAAGAGCACCCAGCCTATAAGCATCTTCAACTGGAAGATGCGCAGCGGCCATCCCGACGACAAGAGCCAATACTCAAGCGACCTGGAATATCGAAACTATCTCACAGGAACCGAGACCAACGAAACCGACAAGACATACTATTCCGACGCGGTTGCCGGAGGCTACAAACTATATGTCGGCGGCGCGGAGAGCAACAACTTCTCAGGCGCAACCTCCATCGACGATCCCGACAAGGCGTCGAAAGGCTTTGCCGCACTGCTGTCGATGAGAGAAAAGGGCGACGACGAAGCCACCCTTTTCAACAACTCGCTGCCCGCAGGGCTGAAGGAGGATGCCAAGATTTCGTTCCGTCTGGTGGACATGGTCGACAACACAAACTACGTTGAGCCCGACTACTTCGACAAGCACCTCGGCAGAAAGAGTATGGCAACGCTCGTGCTGAAGGCGCCAGCCTACGAGGAATACGTCAGTGAGACCGACAACAAGCCGATATACACCAACACGGGTAAATTCTACAAGAAGACCGAAACAGGCTACGAACTGGTGGAATCGGGCAACCTCGACGCCGACAACACCTACTACCAGCCTCAGACCGAAGAGTTTGTAAAGATTGAGAGCCTGTTCACCTACGACACTGCCAACAAAACGTATGAAAAGGTGGACAACATCTCCAACGTCACAATCGACGAGAGCAACCCTACGATATACTACGTTCAGCGCGAATACACCTACACAATCTATCTGACAATCGAATATGTGCAGGGGCCAACCGTCAGCGGACAAATCACTATCGGAAACTGCGCGCTGCCGGGCGAGATGGTGCGCGTAACCAAAGACAACATCGTGGTCAGCGCAGACCAGTCGTTTGCGGTCAACGGCTACTACTGGCGCATCGGAAAGCGGCAAATGGGAGCCGACGGCAAGTGGGAGTTTAAAGACACCACGCCGTGGACTAAAGAAAATATCAGCAACAACGTGGCAACAGGCTACGACACTTTCTACCAAGCCGATGAAAATGGCAAAGGTCTGTTTGCGGGCTGTCACTACGACAAGACCGACGACCTTCTCGACGTCCCTGCTTATTACTATATGAACGGCTACGGAATACAACTCGGTGTCTCGATAACGGGACTCAACGACATCCTGGAGGTGGGCATGCACGACGCCGACAAGTTTGTCGTGCACAACTACCACCGCATGGATCCCCACAAGGCTGGTATAAACCTGCATCTTGCCGAGGCGATAACCCGCGTCAATGAGGAAAGCCTTGACACTACGGAATCAGACCCGTTGCCGGAACCGCGAATCTACATTTCCGACAAGAGCGACCTCTCTGCATTTGTCGCTTTCGTCGACTCTATCGGAACTGACAGCAACGCTCCGCGCTATGGCGCAAAAGCTCAGTTCTTCCTGCAGAACGACATTGCTCTGGAAGCAACCGACAAGGGCGGATACTACATTTCCGACTTCGCGGGAATACTGCATGGCGACGGTCACGTGATCAGCGGCATCCCTTCGGGAAAATCTCTTTTCAACAACATCGAAAGCTCTGGCAATATCTATAACCTCGGACTTGCTTCCGGAAAAATATCCAACTTGACTGCCGACGGCAAAATCGGAAACTACCACTGCTGCTTCGAGTATGCGCCGGCATCGGGCAAAAGCGGATCGACGCCTGTGGTCTATCGCTGGGACGGCTCTCCCGACAAGGGCTACACCACGGAGGATTTCCGACTTGGACGGGTGGCATACGACCTCAACGAGTACTATCTACGCGCTCGCCACCGCGACGCGGCGACAACATCAAGCACTGAGGCTGACGCCGACAATGAGATTCTGAAATACGTGTCAGCCTACTATGCCAACGGCGACTATCAGTATGCGTGCCGCACGGATGCCATCACCGGCAAAAACACCGGCATCACATATCTGCGTATCGGAAAGGGTGGCGACACCCCCAACTACGAACAGGTGGAGACCCGTCACGACAAGACGCACCCGCTCGACGCGCCGCGCGTAAAATACAACGCCGACGGCAGCATCCCGACGCCTGTTGTCTACACGCCTCTGTTCAACGCCAACAACAGCGGCACCGAGCCGATGAACGACTTCCTCTTCTGGGGACAGTCGCTTCAGCACAACCCCGACAACTACCCATGCGATATTGCTTCGCACCAGAACAGCTATATGAGCAACCGTGTGTACCGCACCGCCGCCTACTACGGCGATACGTCGCTCGACGCGTTCCACTACAACGCCTACAACAATGGCTCAATCACTATGAGCACCTACGTGCACGATTCCGCGACCACGGCTGTCGACTTCACTTGCCTGCACGACCTTCCTGCATCGACGGAAACAGTCGGTGGCATCTTCTATCCTCCTATGGACGACAACGCCAGCCGTTTCAACGACTTCGTTGTGAAAGAAGACGCCGGCATAACGCAGAATCTACTTGTCTACACCGCCGATAATGACGAGGCAACAGGCAACGAGGCCTACGACGTGGTGGAAAAAGCTCTCAACTACAACGAGACTACAAGAGAGGCTTTGATAAACGGACACCATATAACCAAAGGCATCGACGGCTACAGCACCACTCTGTTACACCTCGTGGAGCGCACTCCCGACAACGAGAACGGAGATGGAGAGACTTGCAACAACAACAATCTCTGCGTGCCCATCGCCTTCAACGTCAACGACCGCGCATGGTATGTGCGCCGCCCATTGCACTATGCCGAGGACAGCAAAGGCGCATGGGAAGGCATCTGCCTGCCGTTCACCGTCGACAAGGCCGCCGCGTCGCTCAACGGCGAGATAACGCATTTCTACGGCTCGCCGTCGGACACGGAAACCGACAACCCAAGTCAGAACATTCACTCGCTACACCATGAATATTGGCTACGCGGACTGACGTCGATTGCCACCGAGGGAAATGTGCCGTCGGCAGTGTTCCAACGTCCTGGTGCAGCCTTGTTCTCCCCTACCGACGCTTCGGGCAATGCCTTGACAAATGGTGTTTCCTACACTTTCGCAAATACGTTCTTCGTCGACAACTACGCCGACAAACTCTACAACCAGTATGCCAACCCATACTATGCGACAGCCCACAATTACCCCGACTACCTGCGTCTTGCAGGCGAAGTGCCCTACATCGTGCGCTTCCCTGGTGCGCGCTACTATGAGTTCGACCTCTCAAGTGCGTTCTACAACGATATTTTCGGGGCTTGGGAAGACGCACAGACCGTGACATTCAACGCCTACGGCGACAACCATACCGGCGACACGTCGTACGGCGCAATAACAATCCCAATCACAAAAGGCATGGCAACTATGGTAGGCGGAAAATACTCTCATCTCGGCACTTTCTCCGCCATCAATGTGAGCAACGGCAATGTGTATGGAATGAACGACAGCGGCACGGCTTTCGACGATGCTTCATCGCTGTCGACAGTGACGCCGTTCCGCACATATATGTCGCCGACGGCAACGAGGTCAAACGCCCGTTACGACTACACTTCGGTGATCAACATCGCCGAACAGAATGCCGACAACATTATGCCCGACATGGAAGAGGAAGAGAACGAGGATGACGCACAGACAGAAGACCATATAACCGTCCGCGCAATCGGCAACCAGCGCGTGCGCATTGAGAGCACGATGGCAACAAGACTGAATGTGGTAACGGTAGCGGGTCAACTCTACCGCATCCTTGACGTGCAGCCCGGCATTGCCACATACAGCGACTTCCAGCCCGGGCTCTACATCTTCGGCACCACCAAAGTCATCGTCAGATAACCCCATGCGCCCAGGAGATAGCACTGCTTATACAGCCTTGATGAATTGCGGCAACGCTGGCTGTTCCAACTGCCAGCGTATGTTCATCGGGAAATCGCCATATGAGTCAAGATAGTTGAGCATGCCCATACAGTAATACGGAGAAGTGTTGCCGAAACCGTCGCGCTTGTTCTCCCTTACAAACAGCATAAAGCGCCGTCCGTTGTTGTGGACATAACGGTCGCCTCTGTTCCCATGTGAATCCCGATTCTGCGACTGCCAATGGAATCTGTCGGCACTGATAAAGTAGTCGTCATACTGGGTCGTTGGCGAGAAATCTTTATCTGATTTGTTGAGCGTGACAAAAAACAACTCCGTATCGCAGTCCTCCACATATTGCAATCCTGCCACATGACCTTTCCTCTGCTTGTTTTCATCCTGCAGGCCAAATATAATGAATATCTCCTCACGGCTGTAGCAACCATGCAATTCAAGAGCTGATGGATAAGCTTCGCTGAGCACAGATGTCCGGAATTCAAGGTTTTCCATAATATAGTCGGTCAGCTCCCTTATTTCTTGAACGAACAACGGATAATTTCTTATCGTCTCAAGCGCCTCCTGCATATTTCCGAATCCAAGATTCTTGACAGGTTCTTGAAACAACGCATAATAAAGCATCGTGGCGAAACAGCGTTCTCTATCCGACATCTGCCAGCTGCAGCCGTCGTTCAAGAACCTACGGATAAATCGGATTTGGGAAGCAGAGTTAATATGCGTCAATCGCCCTATCCCCTTTTCAAACAATTTGGTCAGACGGTCTTCGTCATAAGTGCATTTTCCCGCCTCCTTTTTAATTTTTGTCCAGCAATTCTTATTATACAGCACTCGGACATCAAAGCTATTGTCCTTCAGAAACTCAGATATAGTCGGTGTGCCATCACACTTTCTCAACATATCAATCAATATGTTTTTACGGAACGTTGCCTTCTGAATATTTTGCAAGACGTATTCCCGAGCTTTGCGTTCCATAAAAATAGCACAGCCATGCGGTAAATCCAGGAAGTTTTCCTGAATCTGCTTTTTAACGTCAGCCTTTTTTTGAAGAGACAGAGCTCTGAATTTTTCAGAGAAATCATAACGCCTGTTCATTTGAGCGACAAAGTCGAACACCGTCAGACAGTCCTTGCTCTCACACAAGCGCAAGCCTCGTCCCAATTGCTGTAGAAACACCGTCAAACTGTCGGTTGGACGCAGAAACAGCACAGTGTCGATTTCCGGGATATCAACACCCTCATTGAATATGTCGACCACAAACAGATAGTTGATTTCACCTTTTTGTATGGCATAATTGAGCCTTACCCGCTCTTCCGCACTTACATCCGATGTCAGGCATCCCGACCGCAGCCCATTTTCCGCGAATCGCTCCGCCATGAATTGTGCATGCCTCTTGTCGGAGCAGAAACACAATGCCCGGCAATTATGTTCGTCGGGCAGATACCGTCCCAGTGTCTTAACTATCAAGTTTACACGCTCCCCGTCACAAAGTTTGTCGCTAAGCTTATCGACAATCAGCTTGTCGCCACGCATCAATCCATCTTCTCTCAAATCTACAGTGTCCGAAATACAGAAATATTGGAACGGTGTCAGCAAACCCTCGTCAAGAGCCTGTGGCAAACGGATTTCAGCACTTATCCTGCCTCCGAAATCCGGCAACAAACTTTGACCATCCATTCTCTCCGGTGTAGCCGTAAGTCCGAGAAGAATTTTCGGTTTAAAGAACGAGATAATATTCTTATAACTGTCGGCCGCGGCATGATGCACCTCGTCAATAACTATATAGTCATAATAATCGGCGCCTAATTCTTTGAACGTGTCGTCCATCCGGTTATTCAGCATTGTTATCGAAATAAACAAATGATCCAGACCTGCGACGGGTTTAGACTCCCCATCCCATCGTTCTCCGAAGTTCTGGTCACACATCACGCTCCGGAATGTACGTTCCGACTGTTTCAAAATCTCTTTACGATGAGCCACAAACAACAATCGGCTTCTATTGCGGTTGTGTTCGTAGAAACGCTTATAGTCGAATGCCGCAACTACAGTCTTTCCTGTTCCCGTAGCCGCAACAACCAGATTGCGCCAAATATCGTTCTCCTCACGTTCCACCTGCAGTCGGTCAAGTATTTGTTTCTGATGCGGAAGCACTTGATAACGATTAAACATCTCAAACTGCTTTTGCGGATCTTTGGCATCACGTTGTCTCTTCAACTCTCTGTTGAATTTCTCAATTCCTCCAATTCCGAAATCCTCAAAATTTTCACTGTTCCAATACATATCAAATGTGGCAAGAGCAGATTTGATGATATGCGGATTTTCTACATTCGTCACCCTTAGATTCCACTCCAAGCCATCTGTCTGAGCCGACTTGGAGAGATTTGATGACCCTATATAAGCCGTGCTCAAGCCTGAATTTCTGACAAAAATATAAGCCTTGGCATGCAACCGCTCTATCTCGGTGTTATAGGAAATCCTTATCTCCGTATTTGGCAATGACGCCAGTTGCTCCACCGCCTTTGCCTCTGTTATCCCACAATAAGTAGTCGTTATTATCTGCAGTCTATGTCCATCAACCTCACAAAACCGCCTTAAATCTTCAAGCAGCATCCTTATTCCCGACAATCTAAGAAACGACACAATAATGCATATTCTGTCGGCGGATGCAATGTCTCTGACAATCTCATGTCCAAGTTGCACAGCCGATTGCCCTCCAGTGAAAAGATTGCTGACACGGAAACCCGTGCGCGGCCGAAGCGCCTCCCTCTTGACAGCTTTACGCTCTGCCGCTTCCCGCCTGTCCATGACTTCCGTAAGAAGATTGGTCTCGACAATCGCAGATTTGTCGCCAGCAAAGATTTCCGTATCAAGGATTGCATTAACCAAATCTTTTTTATCCTCCAACGACTTTTCGCTGTCATCCAATTTTCTTCTGACTGCCTCTGCAAGATATTCTGCAAGCATCCTTGACGATTCCGCAGCATCCATCGCATCTTTGCTGCAAATCAGTCCATTCTCTTCACTAACTTTTATGTCGGCAGCCAATTTGCTGTCTATCAAATTTTCATATATCCCTTTTTCAAGCTTCATAGCATTATATTTAATCCATTTACAATCAACTTTTTTTCTTCAAGAACCTCACTCCACCACCGACGTTCGCTCGCCGTCGGCAAAGCGGGTGACGAGACTGTCGCCGGCACGGAGCGACGAGGCAGAGGTGACCACATGTCCGTCGCGAAGCGTCAGCGAATAGCCACGGCGCAACACGCGGTCGGGCGACAGCAGCTCGACCTGCTTCTCAAGCCCCGTCACGCGCTGCCGCTCGTTAGCCACACACTGCCGTGCCGCCATTGCCACCCGTTGTGAGGCAAACGCCAAATCCTTGCCCGCGCCGTCGATGCGCCGTGCCGCCACAACAGGTATCGCCGCGGCAATCTGCTGCAGACGTGCGCGGTGGCGCACCACGATGTTGTCGGCCATCAACGGAATGCCGCTTGTGAAATATGCCAGCTGCTGACGCGCGCCCGAAAGCATCTGCGTGGCAGAGTCGACCACCATGTCTGTGAGTGCGTTGACATGGTCGAGAGCCGACTGCGCGCGGTCGAGCAGCCATTCTGCGGCAGCCGTGGGGGTCTTCACCCTCACCGACGCCACCGAGTCGACCACCGTATTGTCGCGGTCGTGCCCGATGCCGCATATCACCGGCAACGGAAACTGCGCTACGTTGGCAGCAAGGTCATAGTTGTTGAACGAATTCAAATCGCTCGTCGAGCCGCCACCACGGATTATCACCACACAGTCGAAAAGATCGGCATAGTCGTTGATGCGCTCCAAAGCGGCGATGACCGATGTCACCGTGCTCTGCCCCTGCATCACCGCCGGGAAAAGACACGTGTAGAACTTGATGCCCGACGGGTTGTTGTGAAGCTGATTCATAAAATCGCCATATCCAGCAGCGCCAGCGGCAGAAATCACAGCGACACGCTGAGCGACGTCGGCCCACGGCAACTGCTTGTTCATATCAATTATGCCCTCGCTCCTCAGCCTGTTGAGTATCTCCAGCCGCTGACGGGCCATGTCGCCGAGCGTATAAGTGGGATTGATGCCGGTTATCACCACCGACAGCCCGTACTGCTCATGAAAATTGGCACTGACCTCAACCATCACATTCATTCCCGACGCAAACGGCTGCCCCGTGGCTCTCTCAAACTCACAACGCAGACGGGCATACACACTCGCCCAGACAATGCCACGCATACGGGCAAGCGTCTGCCCCGTCTGTGCATCCTTCTGCACCAACTCAAGATAGCAGTGACCGCCGCTCTGACGCACGTCGCTTGTCTCTGCCACAACCCAGCACCGCTGCACCGACGCATCGTGCAGCAAGCCGCCGATGCGCCGATTGAACTCCACCAATGATATCGCAGTTTCTCCCATATCCTTATTTTTCACCATAAGACAGTGCAAATCGAGCGCAAAGCATCCATACTTGATTGGACCTGCTCTGCCGAGATGCATATGCAAACATACTTAAAATTTGCCGCATTGCAAAACTCCGCAACCACAACGTTCCGCACCACCGCTGACAGACAACGACTTGCATATATTGTGAAAAATAACTGCAAAAAAACATCCCAAAAAATTTGGCAGACTGAAATATCTGATATATCTTTGCACTCGCAAAAGCGAACCACTGGAGAGGTGGGTGAGTGGCTGAAACCAACAGTTTGCTAAACTGTCGTAGGGGTTATTCTCTACCACGAGTTCGAATCTCGTCCTCTCCGCGGAAGAAATACAGAAAATCGTCCGACTAAAGCCGGACGGATTTTCGGAGAGATGGCAGAGTGGTCGATTGCGGCGGTCTTGAAAACCGTTGAGGGTCAAACCTCCGGGGGTTCGAATCCCTCTCTCTCCGCGGAAACAAAAACGAAGGACTTCACAAAAGCCTTCAAAAACAGCATTAAAGCACCGTATATCAATAGATTATGGTGCTTTTTCTATATAGGCGCCCCAACAAGGTGAAGGCTTGTATGTAGGGTTTGGCAGTCAAAGTTCGGGCTCAGTAGAAATTTAGTGGGGATAAATTTTAGGCATCC
>ULWC01010336.1_pt1 | contig 27170 bp, 15 predicted proteins | sample 1959931 | NCBI WGS metagenome assembly ULWC01 (sample SAMEA4835801, study PRJEB28245) | human gut metagenome | biome: gut microbiome; material: fecal sample | place: Denmark | collected 2008
GTTGCCCGTGTCCGCCTGACGAATGGTATCGAGGTCACCTCCTACATTCCTGGTATCGGCCATAACCTGCAGGAGCACAGCGTTGTCCTGATCCGTGGCGGTCGTGTTAAGGACCTGCCCGGTGTCCGTTACCACATCATCCGTGGTACTCTGGATACTCAGGGTGTTGCAAACCGTAACCAGGCTCGCAGCAAATACGGCGCAAAGCGTCCCAAGGCCGGTGCCAAGAAGTAAGGAAACATCTTTTCGCCATAAAATGGTCAGCTGACCCTTTTGTGGCATAACGGGAGTTTTCTTTAACTTTCGAGTACCGATGATATCATTAATGTGAAGGAGGGAAGAAAGATGCCCAGAAGAGGTAAAATCGCAAAGCGCGAAGTTCTGGCTGATCCTATTTACAATTCCAAGCTCGTCACCCGTCTGGTCAACAGCATCATGCTGGATGGCAAGAAGGGCGTCGCTCAGAAGATCGTTTACGAAGCTTTTGAGACTGTCAAAGAGAAGACCGGCAACGATCCTCTCGAAATGTTCGAGAAGGCCATGGAAAACATCATGCCCAGCCTCGAAGTTAAGGCCCGCCGTGTTGGCGGCTCCACCTACCAGGTTCCCCTGGAGGTCAGCCCCGCCCGCCGCGAGACCCTCGGCCTGCGCTGGCTGACTCTGTACAGCCGCAGCCGTGGTGAAAAGACCATGTCCGCTCGCCTGGCCGCCGAGATCATTGACGCTACCAACAACGTTGGCGGCGCTGTCAAGAAGCGCGAAGATACCCACAAGATGGCAGAAGCCAACAAGGCTTTCGCGCATTACCGTTATTGATCTGCTTACTGAGGAGGTTTAAGCCATGGCAACGCCGAGAGACGTATCCCTGCAAATGACCCGAAATATCGGTATCATGGCCCACATCGACGCAGGCAAGACCACCACCACCGAGCGCATTCTGTACTACACCGGTATTAACCATAAGATCGGCGAAGTTCATGACGGCGCTGCCACGATGGACTGGATGGAGCAGGAACAGGAACGTGGTATTACCATCACTTCTGCTGCAACCACCTGCTACTGGAGCCACACCGAGACCCAGCACGATCCGGCTCTGTTCAAAAAGAACCGTCATCGTATCAACATCATCGACACCCCGGGCCACGTTGACTTTACTGTTGAAGTTCAGCGTTCTCTGCGTGTTCTGGACGGTTCTGTTACCGTTCTGGCCGCAAAGGGTGGCGTTGAGCCTCAGTCTGAAACCGTTTGGCGTCAGGCTGACGAGTACAAGGTTCCCCGCATGGTTTACGTCAACAAGATGGATACCATGGGTGCTGACTTCTTCCGCTGCGTACAGATGATGCATGATCGTCTGCATGCCAACGGTGTGCCTATCCAGCTGCCTGTCGGCCAGGAAGACACTTTCCGCGGCATCATCGATCTGATCGACATGAAAGCCGATATCTACTATGATGATATGGGCAATGATGTGCGCGTTGAGGAAATTCCTGAAGACCTGAAAGAACAGGCTCAGGAATATCATGACAAGCTGATCGAAGCTGTTGCTGAGACCGACGAAGAGCTGATGATGAAGTACCTGGACGGCGAAGAGCTGACCAAGGGAGAAATCAAGGCTGCTCTGCGTAAGGCTACTATTTCCAACGAGATCGTTCCTGTTGTCTGCGGCTCTTCTTACAAGAACCGTGGCGTTCAGAAACTGTTGGATGCAATCGTTGATTATATGCCCGCTCCGACCGACGTTGCGGCCATCAAGGGCACCAACCCGGAGACTGGCGAGGAAGAAGATCGCACTTCTTCTGATGATCAGCCGTTCTCTGCACTGGCATTCAAGATTATGACTGACCCGTATGTCGGTAAGCTGTGCTTCTTCCGCGTGTACTCTGGTACCGTTGAGGCTGGCACCACTGTTTACAACTCTGTTAAGGATCAGGACGAGCGTATCGGCCGTATCCTGCAGATGCATGCAAACAACCGTAAGGATATCGACATCTGCTACGCTGGCGATATCGCCGCTGCTGTTGGTCTGAAGAACACCACCACTGGTGATACCCTGTGCGATGAGAAGCATCCCATCATCCTCGAGTCCATGAACTTCCCCGAGCCGGTTATCCGCGTTGCCATCGAGCCCAAGACCAAGGCTGGCAGCGAGAAGATGGGCATTGCCCTGTCTAAGCTGGCTGAAGAGGACCCGACTTTCCGTACCTGGACCGATGAAGAAACCGGTCAGACCATCATCGCCGGCATGGGCGAGCTCCACCTGGAAATCATCGTGGACCGTCTGCTCCGCGAGTTTAAGGTCGAAGCTAACGTTGGCGCACCTCAGGTTGCCTACCGTGAAACCATCCGCAAGGATGCTAACCAGGAAACCAAGTACGCACGTCAGTCCGGTGGTAAGGGCCAGTATGGTCACGTTAAGATCAAGATTGAGCCCAACCCGGGTAAGGGTTATGAGTTTGTCAACGGTATTGTTGGCGGCGCTATCCCGAAGGAATACATCCCCGCTGTTGACAACGGTATCCAGGGCGCGATGAAGTCCGGCATTCTGGCTGGCTATCCCGTCGTGGATGTCAAGGTCACTCTGTGGGACGGCTCCTATCATGAAGTTGACTCCTCTGAAATGGCGTTCTCCATCGCCGGCTCCATGGCATTCAAGGATGCTATGAAGAAGGCTGATCCCGTCATTATGGAGCCCATCATGAAGGTTGACGTTGTTGTTCCTGACGAGTATATGGGCAACGTCATTGGCGACTTGAACAGCCGCCGCGGCGCGATCCAGAACCAGGAATCCACCGATGGCACTGCCCGTGTCACCGCTATGGTTCCTCTGTCCGAGATGTTCGGTTACGCTACTGACCTGCGTTCCAAGACCCAGGGCCGTGGCCAGTACTCCATGGAGCCGGCTGATTACCAGCAGGTTCCCAAGAGTGTTGCAGATAAGATCATGACCGAGCGCAATAAGGGCTGATTCTGCACAAATTCGCGCAAAATACTTGATTTTTCTTGAAAAATCTAGTATGATAGCCTTACAACAGGCTATTTTATCTGTTTGAATTAAAGGAGGATACTTCCAATGGCTGAAAAGGAAAAATTTGACCGCTCTTTGGAGCATGTCAACATCGGTACCATCGGTCACGTTGACCACGGCAAGACCACTCTGACTGCTGCTATCACCAAGGTTCTGGCTCTGAAGGGCGATGCCGATTTCATGGATTACTCCAGCATCGATAAGGCTCCTGAAGAGAAGGCTCGTGGTATCACGATCAATACCGCTCACGTTGAGTACCACACCGCGAAGCGTCACTATGCCCACGTTGACTGCCCGGGCCATGCTGACTACATCAAGAACATGATCACCGGTGCTGCTCAGATGGACGGCGCTATCCTGGTTGTTGCTGCAACCGATGGCCCGATGCCGCAGACCCGTGAGCACATCCTGCTGGCTCGTCAGGTTGGCGTGCCCAAGATCGTTGTGTTCCTGAACAAGTGCGATATGGTTGACGACGAAGAGCTGCTCGACCTGGTCGAAATGGAAGTTCGCGAACTGCTGGACAGCCAGGATTTCGACGGCGACAACACCCCGATCATCCGTGGTTCCGCTCTGAAGGCTCTGGAGAGCACTTCCAAGGATCCCGATGCTCCGGAATACAAGTGCATTTGGGAGCTGATGGACGCTGTTGACAGCTACATCCCGACCCCGGACCGTGCTGCTGATAAGCCGTTCCTGATGCCCGTTGAGGACGTTATGACCATCTCCGGCCGTGGCACCGTTGCTACCGGTCGTGTTGAGCGTGGTACTGCTCATGTCGGCGATCAGATGGAAATCGTTGGTCTGAAGGAAGAGAAGCTGACCACCACCATCACTGGTCTGGAAATGTTCCGCAAGAGCCTCGAGTTCGCTCAGGCTGGCGACAACATCGGTGCTCTGCTGCGTGGTATTGACCGTGACCAGATCGAGCGTGGCCAGGTTCTGGCTGTTCCCGGCTCTGTTCATCCCCACACCACTTTCGATGGCCATGTTTACGTCCTGAAGAAGGAAGAAGGCGGCCGTCATACCCCGTTCTTCAACAACTATCGTCCTCAGTTCTACTTCCGTACCACCGACGTTACCGGCATCATCACCCTGCCCGAAGGCACTGAGATGTGCATGCCCGGCGACAACGTTGATATGCACGTTGAGCTGATCACCCCGGTTGCCATGGAAGAAGGCATGCGTTTCGCTATCCGCGAAGGCGGCCACACTGTTGGTTCCGGCGTTGTTTCCAAGATCGAGAAGTAATTTTCGGCTTGTGATATAGCTTTCAAGGCTCCTGCTGTTAAGGCAGGGGCCTTTTTGTTGTGTACGACTTATGGGACGGGGAGGGGACAAAGGCCGGGCGTGGAAGACCAAGGAAGGCATCATGAAAACATCAGGAATTGTAGATAGGGGAGAGGACACCATTCGGAACTTTGAAAAAGTGGAGCAGGAGGGGGCACTCACACCGCCCTACCTTGGGAAGGTGTATTTCAGGTCGCGGTTAAGGGGCAAGGGTTGATCTATCCCTAAGTTTTCGGAACGGTCAGGAACGCTCTCTACAGTACAATTTATAATGGGCAATTCACAACCTCCAATTTTCCCTTCAAGTTTCCTCCAATCTCTGCCAAATCTCTCAACAACAAGCCAAACCGAAATGGCAAAAAATGCGCGATCACAATACCGGGTGATTGTATTAAGAGATTGCAAAGAACATTATCGGGGTAAATGTTTAATCATTTGATAAAATCAGGAATAAACCATTCAAAAATGTTAATAAATACCGCCAAAGAGTCACCGCACCGCAACGCAAATAATGTGCGAAAAGCAGGTTTCAGTTGATTCAAGGACAAAAATTTACATAGAAACCGCTCTAATGAACTATGCAAATTCTGGCAACTGTGATATAATGTATATACCTAGATGTGTCGGAAAGGTTATCATTTGCGGGATCAAGGCATGCAGCCGGTACAACGTTTTGTCAGCCGCTGTGCCGGGGCCAAAAGCCCCAAAAGCAGGCCGCAGCCCGGCAAGGGATCGCCAGACCGAGGGAGCACAACCAGGCGTTTTGCAATCAACACCTGCAAAGTGCCGCACATCTGCCGTACCACTTTTCACACAAAAGGGGAAAGTAGTAACACTTAAGGGAGGATAAAACTATGAAGAAAAACCTTCAGCGTTTTGGTGCATCCGTGTTGGCAGCAGCCATGGTTGCCCAAAGCGTGGCGCTTCCCGCAGCAGCCGAAACTACCAAGATTGATTCTTCGGTAGCGCAGTCTGTTGCAGCTAGCGCAGCAAGCGCGGCCAGCGCTGTGCAGTCCCTGCCCAAGTTCACCAGCACCGCAGACCTGATCAAGCAGACAGCCCAAACGCTGGCTGCCCAGGGCGAAGTGCATGAACTGGAGCAGGACGATGCCAAGCTGGAAGCGACTGCACAGAGCAAGGCGGGCATGAGCCTTGCAGCGTTGGAAAATGCACTGGCCGATGCCATGTACGCCAACGCCGCAGCCGGCAAGATCAACACCGAAGCCTATGGCCTGAACAAGGACGAGATGGCATCGGTGATGGCTGCCACCATCAAAACGTATCATCTGTCCAGCGCCGTTACCGACCTGGGCTATGAGACGAACGCCGCAGGCGTTGTGACCGCCGTTACCTTTACCGGCAGCTCCGGCATGACCTCTGCGATGGAGTCCATGACCAACAGCGATGATGAAGTGATTGCGCAGCAGGCTGACAGCTACGCACAGGCTTACGTTGCTGAAAACTCCGATACCTTTGCGGCCAGCGCCGCTGCGGACGGCCATACCTATGGCGAGCCGAAATGGTACTGGAATGACACCAACCCGGAGGATGGTCACACCCATACCTGGAAGGAAACCCCCGATGGTTACTGGACCAAGACCGATGACGGCTGGGCTTACACCGCTGTGTATACCTGTGAAAAGGGCGATGCCTACCAGAAGGTAGAAGGCACCGTAACCAAGGATACCACCGAGGCAAAGCCCGGCGTTGCCGGCAAGACCGTTTACTCTGCCAGCGTGCCCGCTGACAAGAGCCCGGTTAAGAAGGAATACAAGGAACCCACCACCCGCACCGACGACATTGCCGCCCTGCCCTGCCAGAGCCATGTCGTGTCCAAGGATGCAGATGGTAACTTTGTTGCTACCTTCAACTGGGAAATGAAGAAGGTCGAGGGCGAGCTGGCCGCTGACTACAGCAACGCCCAGCTGTTCTATGACAGCGAAACCGGCAAAATTTCTGCCGGCGCTCCCGTTACCATTGACTGGGAATGCACCAGCGTCACCTTCAAGTGCGCTGTCTGCGGCGAAGAAATCAAAACCCAGCCGGTAATGACCATGCCGGTCAGCGTTGTGGTAGACCAGAATGACAATTCCGTCTACATCAATGTGGGCGGCACCCCGACCCTGGATACCACCTCCGGCGGCACCGGCGTTACCCTGGTGTCCGCAATGAAGGACGGCAACTGGTACGATATGCAGAACAACCCGGTTGACGCAAGCAAGGTGAACTTCACCTATCAGAGCGGCGACAACAAGGGCAAGAACAGCCTGCTGCTGTACGACAGCCAGAAGACTGCTGTGTATGTGGACGACCAGGGCAACCAGGTCACCAATACTTACGATGTCTCGACTGCGCAGATGAACTACTACTACTTCCAGCTGTCGCAGTTCAACCAGGACGAAGCAGAGTACTTCGGCGTGGTTGCCCCGTTCTGGACCTCCAAGGGCGTTCAGAAGCAGGGCGAGGATGGCAGCATCACCGGCACCATGGGCGCAATCAAGATATTGTGCAGCATTGATCCGAACGATGATGTCCCGCCGACCACCATGGCATTCATGCTGAACATGCTGCCGCAGGCGTTCATGTCTTACGTCATGAACTATGGCGAAGCTCTGAAAGCCATCCGTGATGCAGGCTTGGCACAGGTTGCCAAGCTGGGTGACGCTGACTATGTCACCAAGCTGCTGATCCTGCACGACTGGATCTCCCAGGTTGCAGAATTCGATATGGGCTCCATGGGCGATATCACCGGCGGCGGCAACAACGATCCTATCCAGACGACTGCTTTCGGTGCCCTGCTGGGCGGCGAGATCGGCGCTAAGGGCGTTGAGTATGGCTGCATCTGCCTGGGCTATGCAGCTGCATTTAACTACATGGTCCAGAATTTGCCTGACAACAAGAGCATCTATAAGAATGATGACGGCAGCTGGAAGACCCCCGATGAAGTAGGCGATAACGCTGTTGTTGACTTTGCCCAGATCCTGTATTACTGCGATACTTCTGATACCAGTGTTGCCGGTAATGCGTTCGGCGGCGGCATGTTCAACAACGTCCACTACTTCAACGCAGTCAAGGTCAACAAGCTGCAGGGCGACAGCAACTCTGCTACGATGACCACCGGCGAAGCCAACAAGAACTGGTACTATGTTGACGTCTGCTATGACGACGTGAACACCGAGTGCATGGCCCAGACCCGCGTTGAGAACGCAGGCGACCTGCGCCATGTCAACTTCCTGGTTTCTCCCTCCGGTCTGGAAGGCCGTTACAGCAAGTACTATGATTACATTGACTCGCTGTACGATGGCTACACCTACACCAAAAACAAGGAACCCGATAAGGACGATAAAGGCAATGTCATTCTGAACAACGGCAAGCCGCATTACACTTACACCAGGGATGATAACAAGAACGAGACCCGTTACACCGATACCTGCTACGAGGATACTTGGTTCACCTCTATCTGCAGCCCCATCTACTTCGACAATAATTACTTCTATTACGTTGATACCACGACCAACCAGAACCTGTATAACAACATGCGCCGCCAGCAGTCCGAGAACGGCAACAACGGCAGCTCTGGTTCCGGCAGCTCTGGTAACAACTCCCAGATGCAGCAGTTCATGAAGAAGATGCAGAACCAGGGCCCCGATACTCTGGAAGCACGTCCGCGTAATGCGAACTACTATATCCGCAAAGAGGATTCCAGCAGCAGACCCGGCGGCTTCAGCATGAGCAGCTTTACCAAGACGGATGACCCGTTTGATATCATCCTGATGTACTACAACGATCTGAAGGAAACCAGCAGCAACTTCAATGATGACGACAGCAATGCCAAGGTCCTGGCCGAAGCTGGCACCATCTATAAGATCGATACCAGTGCAAAAGATAAGCATACCAAGGTTGAAAACAACCTGAACACCGAGTGCCTGGCAGACGCTGCTGCAAAGCGGATCTACCCCGCACTGGTACACTCTACCGCACTGTATGATGGCAAGCTGTACTTCAACGTCAACAACGCCATCTACCGTATGGACCCGACCACCGGCACAGTGGAAGAAGTGAAGGAATACAACACCGTCTATGGCGGCATTAAGCTGACCAAGGATAAGGACGGCAACATGGTTCCCGATACCCACTTTCCCGGCATGAGCATGGTTATCATGGACAGCGCCCAGGATACCAGCAGTGTGAAGTATCTGGGCACCTTCAAGAACCATCCTCTGGCTGGCCTGACCCTGCGTGACAGCTACAGCTTTGCTACCACCACCCAGCAGGGCCAGACTGTGATCACCGGCATCAACACCACCAAGGATCAGCTGGTCGTTTCTGTCGGCACCAACCTGTCCAACACCTATAAGGAACTGGTGGACGGCAAGGCAGAAGTCAAGACCGATGCCTCCGGCACTTCTTATGCAAACCGTAAGAGCTACAAGACCGAGTCCTGGAACTACAACCCGAGTTACAACCAGAACATGGGCAGCTCTGACGAGAAGAACAAGAACGAAGAGTTCATGTGGTGCGCTAACCTGGTTGAAACCATGCCGATGTCCGACATGGTCAGCGACCTGAAGAGCGGCGCAACCACCGATGTTACCGTTGAAGCATGGTGCAATACCCCCGCTTACACCCAGGCCCGCACCACCAGGTACGGCCTGACCCAGGGTAAAAAGGTGTACGCTGCCGACGCACTGCCCAAGGGCCATACCTGGGCTCTGGACGAGCTGGAAACCAAGTCCGTTGGCAACAATGTGTACCTGTGCTCTGATTGCCATACCGCAACCGAAAGCACCCCCCACACCGTTACCCTGCCCGATCCAGTTGAAGGCGTTACCCTGACCCTGGGCACCACCAGCAAAACCTACATCAAGGACGATACCGTTACCCTGACCGTAGAAAAGGAAGGCACCGATATCGTTACCGTTACCGCAAAGAACGGCGATACCGATGTTGCTCTGACTGAAGTTCAGGAAGCAGCGCAGGACGAAGCCGCAGCCCAGGCTACCACCGAAAAGGCGAAGACGGTTTACACCTTCACCATGCCGGACGGCGATGTGACCATCAGCGTTACCAAAGACGCTAAGACCTATGCGGTCAAGGTGGCCGATGCTAACAAGGATACGTTGAAGATCACCAGCCCCGAAGCTGACCTGGATAAGGTTGCTGAGGGCACCAGCGTTACCGTTGTGGCTACCCCGAAGGATGGCTATACCCTGACGGCTGACGGTGTGGTGGTTACTTACGGCGACAATCAGACCCTGAAAGCAACTCCTGACACAGAAAAGGCCAACACTTACACCTTTGCAATGCCCGCTGGTAATGCAACTGTCAGCGCAGAGTTTGAACAGGTTAAAGAGTACACAGTTAAGGTGGATCCTGTTGAAGGTGAAGTCGCTACTGTTACCGTAAATCCGGACAAGGCTGCGCAGGATACCGAAATTACCGTTACTGTTGCTAACATTAAAGAGGGCTATCAGCTCGAAGAGGGCGGCCTGACTTACAGCTATAAGAGCGGTGACGAAACCAAGACCCAAAAGCTGACCCTGACCGATGGCAAAGCTACCTTCAAGATGCCTGCCGCTAATGTTACCGTTAGCGCTGCGTTTGAGGAAATTGCGACCGAGACTTACACAGTAACTGTTACCAAGGACGGCGACGGCAAAGTTACGGTCAATGAACAGGAAACTGAAAAGCTTGAGGGTCTAAAGTCTGGTGATACTGTTACACTGAAGATCAACCCGATAGATACAGATACTTTGCTGACTGAGCTGGCAGGCGTAACGGTTACATCTGGCAAAGTTGATGTCTCCACCACAAAGGTAGATGAAAATACCTATACTTTCAAAATGCCGGACGGCGATGTAAATGTCAGCGTAAAGTTTACGACCGTTGAGTATGGCATTGAAGTTAAGATGCTGGGCGAAGGCGAAGGCACTATCACATTTACTGATGGTAAGACCCGCTTCGCGGCAGGTACAAATGTTACAGCTACCATCACGCCGAATGGTACCACCTACGAATTGACCAAGGTGATGTATGATGATGGCAGTGAGAACAAAGAGGTTACGAGTGAGTTGAAGAACGGTTGCGAGTATACCTTCACTATGCCTGCAAACCATGTGAAGTTTGAAGCAACCTTTGAAAAGGGACCGTCTACTGAACCCGAAACGCGCACCGCTCACGGTGCCGCTGAAAAGACCACCATTACCGCAATGGCTGTCTTTACCTGCACCGATAAGAACTGCGCAAGTGCACAGTTCGTGGATGCAACTGTAAAGCAGACCAGCGGCGTTACCACCGCTGCTGTCAACTTCAACGGCAAGGACTACACCGCCAAGTACGGCGAGAAGAACGGCTGGGTTGAAGAAAACGGCAAGAAGTACTGGTACGAAAAGGGCGTGAAGCAGGGTACCACCGGCCGCGGCAAAGAGATCTATGATCCCGATTCCGACGCCTGGTACTGGCTGGATGCTGTCCAGGGCGGCGCAATGACCGTCAGCAAGGACGTTTATCAGGAATCCGCCGCCGGCCAGTGGGCTGATAAGCCCGATGGCACCGGCAAGTGGGTCCGTTACGATGAGAACGGCCACATGGTCAAGGGCTGGCAGACGACCGATAAGGGCACCTACTACTTTGACCTGATCACCGGCGCTATGGCTAAGGGCGCAGGCGATATTGACGGTGTACCTTGCGCATTTGACGAGTACACCGGTATCGCTCTGGACGGCCAGTGGCTGACCATCAAAGGCGCTGACTTCTGGTACGAAAAGGGCGTTCGCCAGGGCCTGGATGGCCGCGGCAAGGAAATCTATGACCCGGCTTCCGACGCTTGGTACTGGCTGGATGCCGTTGACCAGGGCAAGAAAGCCACCAGCAAGGACGTCTATCAGGAATCCGAAGCTGGCCAGTGGGCTGACCGCGCCGATGGCACCGGCAAGTGGGTCCGTTACGATGCACAGGGCCACATGATCAAGGGCTGGAGCGCTGACAAGCGTTACTACTTCGACCCGATTTATGGCACCATGGCTAAGGGCGATGCAGTCATCGACGGCCGTACTTATCACTTTGATAAGAACACCGGCGTTCTGCAGTAATCCCACAGCCGAACAATGAGCTGTAACCAGCCCATTAACCTCTAAATAAAAATGCCGCAGCAGATGTAACAGTCTGCTGCGGCATTTTTGTATTTGTGGGCATAGGTTCGGTGAAATATTTGCCAGGCCAGTAGGGCGGGGGACCCCATGATTGTGGTGGCTCCCCTGGAGGGGAGCTGGACGCGAAGCGGCCTGAGGGGTGGTTCCTTGCCGCAAACCTAAAGCAATACCGCACAATTCCCGCCTGACGGCTTAAGCACCGCTCCGGCGGCTGCGGCACGGCATCTGCGTTGCCAAAATGCTCGATAAGACATCCAGTATTATCTGCGCTTTTGGCTTGGCATCTGCCGCACCTCGCTCGCCGTATCGGCACTTAGAATTATGCGGTATTGCCCTAAAGCAATCGAATCCAACGCCTTGGAATAGTCACTGCGCCCGCAGGCACCTTGCCCTGCCACAAATCCCATCACGACCAATCGGACAAGGCTTCGGAACGGTCAAGACCGTTCCCTACAGAACAAATTATAATGGGCAGCACACCCTTAAACAATCAGTAGGGCGGGGGACCCCACCCCGCCGAAAGCTAGAAATAGTACACGATTAAAAAATCGCAATTTACCTTACCCGCATAATAAAGGCAACACACAAAAACATGGCGAACACATCAGGCCGGTGCAAGGGCAAAATCTACTAAAAAGCTGCGGCTAAATTTGGCAAATATGGCGCGCGAAGTATAATTTTTGGAGGATATCACAAGCAGAACAAACAAACTTTGTCAGTTCAAACAACAAAAAAACAACAAACTGGCATGAATGCCAAAGAATGCGGCCGCGAATTGTGAAAGATTTTAATATATTTTCTTCGTTTTCTCCTTACCTGTTATCATTTGAATTTGCAATCGAAATATGGAACTTGTATAATAGAATAAAAGAAAAGTGTAAACTAAATGGGTGAAGAGGATTTGGTGCAATGGAAGATAAAAATAGATTCAGCATTCTGCTGGAGCATTTGCTGGAAGTTGCGGAAGTCAAGAACTATACCCTGGCCAAGCGCCTGCAATACGATGTTTCCTATATCAGCAAATGGGTCAGCGGCCGCATGCTGCCTGCCAAAAAGACTGAAAAGCGCGTGATGGAGGGCATCAGTGCCTGCGTGGTGGATGAAGCCACCGATGATGGCCGTGACCTGCTGCTGCGGGAATACAGCGTTAGCATCCCCAGTGACCTGAAAGCCGCCATTTATGATAACCTGATTGCTGAATATGATTATTTGCAAGAGGAACTGGACAGCGGCGAGGCGCGCATTGGCCCCTATACGGACTTTTGGGCCGAGCTGAACATGCTGCAATACCTGACCAAAATGGCGCACCCCGTGCTGCGCCGCGTCAGCCAGCTGGACATTGTGGCTGTGATGGACCTGATGGAAATGGCGCGCGAATACCGCCTGAAAGTTGCCAACCTACAAAACGGCCAGCTGGTGGACCAGCGCAGCTATGATAACGTCTATTTCAAGCTGATGATCGATATCAGCCGCGAAAAATGGGACCCCATCTATGATGCCGCGCTCATTATTAACGTGCTGACCAACTTCAGCCATATTCATTTCAAGCTGTTTGGCAGCACCGCGGCTGCCGGGCGCGCGGTGTTTGTGGTCAAGGGCGATTTTGCCATTACCGGCCTGCTGGTCAGCCACAGCCGCTGCGCCGCCGTTACCGCCACCGAGGACCCGCAGAACTGCGAAAGCCTGTATGATAACTTCTCCAAGCTCTGCGTGCGGGATGACCAGCTTTTCCGCGATACCAGCATGCGCCAGCTGATCAGCCAGTACGACTATATGCACACGCTGCTGGCCTCCAATCTGCGGTGGATGTTCGGCCACCTGAATGAGCTTCTGCTGCCGGATGACTTGTTTGAAGAGATCCTGACCGCCCACGAGGCCGAACTGAAAGATTTTTTGGGTGCTACCCCTGCGGAGCTGCGTAGCGTGCACAACCTTGCCAAAGGTGTGGTGGAGGAAACAAACATCCGCATCCTGATTTATGAAGCTGCGTTTTCCTCCATGGCGGTTTCCGGCGAGCTGGACTTTTTCAGTTACAAGGTCAGCCTTACCCCGGATCAGCGCAGCCGGTGCATCAGCTATGTGCTGCAGCTTTGCAAGCAGCGTGAAAAACTTGAAATCCGCTTGATCAGCGGCCGCATTGTGAACGATTTCCAGTATGTGGCGGACCCCAATGTGTTTCTTTCTGGCGCTGCATCGTATCTTCGGCTGGATAACAACTGCCCCATCAACCGGATTGCAATGGTCAACAACAGTGTGATGGAAGACCGCCTGAGTGAATATTTTGATCAGGTCTGGAATTTGGATGACCAGAACGTGACAAAAGAGCGCAACGCCATTGCGGAGCACATCCATCATGTCCTGCAGGGAATCCATCTGATTACCCGCGCCAAAAGTGATGAAATGGAAGAACTGCAAGAGAGCTGGATGAACAAAATCTAAAAATACAACATACATACGCATAACATAAAGCCCTGGCTGCTGCGGTAGCTGGGGCTTTTGTTGCACCGAGGAAAATGAAATTGCAAGAAAACTCCATGCTAAAGCGTGAAAATCCATGTGAAAAAAGTGAATCATGCGGAATCAATTTCTGGAAATTTGTGCCATGGGATTCTCGTGCTTTCCGTAAACAGGAATGGTATACTATGTTCAGCACCGAAGATAATTATAGCATTATGGTTCGGCGACGCTGTGCAACGATGTGCACAGCAGGGGAAAGCGCCATAAAGGTTTGGCGTGATTTGATTTGGATAATTTAATTCCCTGCAACTATAAGGGAAAGACATTTGGAGGAAATTGCAATGAATGAAAACGCGATGTTGACTGGCAAGCCCAGCATTGACCGCCCCTGGATGAAGTTCTATCCAGATGTTCTGCGCGGTATCCAGGTTCCGGCCTGCACCGTAGAGCAGTACCTCTCCGTGCGCGCTGCAGACCCTAACGTGGTTGCCATGCACTACTATGGCGTGGATATCACCTGGGGTACCGTGTTCCGTAAGGTGGACGCCACCGCCCGCGCTCTGCAGGTGCTTGGCATCAAGCAGGGGGACCAGATCCCCGTGTTCCTGCGTTCTGTGCCGGAATTCATTTATCTGCTGCTGGCAGCCGAGCGCATCGGCGCTTCGCTGCTGTGCCGTGACAACACCCTGGAAGAAAACATTGAAGCTGTTCAGAAAGCCAATGCCAAGGTGATTTTTGTTCACGACTTCTTCTCCAAGGCCGAAATCGAAGCCTACCGTGAGCAGACCAACGTGAATACCTATGTTATCGTTCCCGCTCTGGAAAGCGGCGACCGCGCCGCTATGCCGGTTTACCTGCAGCATTCCCTGGATGCCCTGTATCCGGATGTTCCCGCCCGTGGCTCTGATACCATGATGTGGGCTGATTTCTGTAACATGGGCCAGCGTTTCCGCGGCTTTGTGCCCGCTCCTGTCAACATTGACCGCCCGCTGCTGCGCGCCTACACCAGCGGTTCCACCGGCCCTTCCAAGCAGGTCATCCATTCTGCACACAGCATCATCGGCGTGCTGGCCCAGATGAACTTTTATGGCTCTTCGGATAAATTCCGCCCCACCTGGCTGCTGACCATCCTGCCCCCGGCTCTGATCGCTGTTGTGGTTTCCATGATGCTGCTGCCCCTGGCCGGCGGTATGCTGCTCATTCTGGATCCGTTTGTGGATGTGTACGATGTTGACCTGGAAATGATGCGCTACCGCCCCAACAACTGGCCCCTGATCCCCATGTTTGTGGAGGTTATCCGCCGCAGCAAGCGTCTTCCGGCTGACTATGATATGTCCCACATGCTGGCCATCGGCGCCGGCTGCGAGGCATTCAACAACAAGCAGCTGCGCAATGTTGAGGAGTTCCTCAAGCAGCATAACTGCAACCTGCGCTTTACTGCCGGCTACGGCAGCAGCGAGGCCGGCTCCAACGCCACTCTGCCCATGGCTCCGTTCCCGGTGCGTGACGGCAACGTTGGTGTGCCGATGATCCACAGCGTCATCAGCATCTTCAAGCCCGGCACCCAGGAAGAGCTGACCTACAATACCCCCGGTGAGATCTGCATGACGGGCCCCGGCGTGATGCTGGGCTATGACCGCCCCGAAGCAACCGCCAAGGCACTGCAGGTCCACGCAGACGGCAAGACCTGGCTGCACACCGGCGATATCGGCTATATGTCCGAGGACGGTGTGCTCTACACGATGACCCGCGGCGCATCCCCGCGCTTTGGCGGCGGCGACCTGATGGTGCAGCCGCTGGAGAACATCGTGGCCGATGCCGACATCAAGGGCATCAAGGACGAGTTCTTTGTTATCGTGCCGGATGATGAGCACGAGGGCTGCTTCCTGCCGTACCTGTACGTCCAGCTCAAAGATGGCTACACCTTGGACGATGTGCGCGATAAGATCAATGCCTGCCTGCCGGAACGTTACATGCGTCCGGTGGAGATTTTCACCGTACCGGAACGCCCGTTCTTCCACTTCAAGACCAACCGTATTGGCCTGAGCAAAGAAATCATCGCCAAGCGCAACCAGCAGAAAGAGAAAGCCAAGCGCAACAGCTTTGCCGATGGCTGCATTGCCTGATGACTTTGGCGTGATAAAATCATGATAATGTAACGGCATGTGCCCACCTTATGATAGAGATAAGGGGGCACATGCCTTTTGTTTTGGGGTGGGGGAGCGGATGAAGATGAACGGTACGCGCGGTTGGGGGATAGGGGAGAAGGGCAATCGGATTCCGGTGTGGGGGAGATACTTGCGAAGTTGTAAAATGTTGTAAAATAAAACTTTGAAATCCATCCGCGGATGAAAAGCACGATAGGGCACTGTATCATTAGCCACATGCTGAAAAAAATGCTGTAGGGAACGGGATTGACCGTTCCGCAGCCTTATAAACAGTCAACCTTTTACGGGGAAAAGAAAAATATCGCTACTCTTTTTTGAAAAAATCACAAAGGAAATTTTGTGTTTTTCTTTTGGAAAGAGGAATTTCGGATGAAAAAGGGGAGTTCGGGAAACAAAAACAGGAAAAACTTTGTAAGATATGGGGAATAAATGACGATGAAACGAACTGTATTTTGACGAAACTAAAAAGGCATAAAATAATAAAAAAACTTTCAAAAAGTGTTGACAAAAGGGGAATACTTGGTTATAATAATACTCGTCGCCGGTGAGGCGGCCAAACAAAATAAGCGGATGTGGCGGAACTGGCAGACGCGCTAGATTCAGGTTCTAGTTCCCTTAAAAGAGTGTGGGTTCAAATCCCTTCATCCGCACCAAAGAGCTTCAAGCTTTGGCTTGAGGCTCTTTTTCTTTGTCTTGGCTTTTAAGTTGTTTATCGCCCTGCCAAAAGCAGAGAGATGATGACCGCTCCGGTATCAGTGAGGGAAAAAGGCCATATGAAGGTTTACCACAAGCTGTCAGGCGAATTTCCATATGCCTGCGTTTCCCTGTGGCCCTGAATCTGGCTCTAAACCGTGTTCCCAATAAAGGGCAGTGTATTCGTATGCTGCCCTCTTTCATACAACGAAATGTCCACGGACGGAACACAGATATATTGTCCACAAAAACATTTTTTAAATATTTTTTACTTCGTATCAACGATAAAAATAGATTGTTTTTCCACAGGGCACACCTGTCCGCCTCTTGCAATCTTGAACGATTGCGGTATAATGGAAAACATTCCGCGAAACCGTTTGTGCGGGCGGCGGCGGAATGGGCAGGTGCGGAACATCTGCCAAACCCAATTAAAATAGGGAAGAGGAATCGTTATGAATCAACTCACAAAAGCGGCCAAAACGCTGGCTGCCAAGTACAACTCCACCAGCCTGATCCTGCGCATTGCAATCGGCCTGGTGATCGGTTCGGTGCTGGCTTTGATCTGCCCCGGTGCTGCATGGATCGAAGAATTCGGCAACCTGTTTGTCGGCGCGCTGAAAGGCGTTGCCCCGGTGCTGGTGTTTGTTATTGTTGCCAGTGCACTGGCGCAGGGCTCCTCCAAGCTGGACCGCCGCTTTGGTACGGTGGTCTGGCTGTACATGCTCACCACCTTTGTGGCGGCTGCGCTCAGCGTTGTGACCAGCAAGCTGTTCCCGCAGACGCTGGTTCTGGCGGAAGCTGCCACGGCGGATGTGGTGCCCCAGGGCCTGGGTGATGTGATGCACACCCTGCTTTCCAACATTGTTTCTAACCCGGTTGCTTCCATCATGAACGGCAACTATATCGGCATCCTGATGTGGGCCTGCCTGTTCGGCCTTGCCATGAAAAAGCTGGGCAGCGATACCACCAAGAACTTTATGGCCAACACGGCGGATGCAATTTCTACCATTGTGCGGTGGATCATCAACCTGGCGCCGTTTGGCATTATGGGCCTGGTGTTTACCAACGTGGCGGACAACGGCCTGTCCATCTTTACCCAGTACGGGCGCCTGTTGCTGCTGCTGGTGGGCACCATGCTGCTGATGGCGCTGGTGATCAACCCGCTCATTATCTTTATCTACCTGCACCGCAACCCCTACCCACTGGTGTTCCGCTGCCTGCGTGAAAGCGGCCTGACCGCTTTCTTCACCCGCAGCTCCGCCGCCAACATCCCGGTCAACATGTCTCTGTGCGAAAAGCTGAGCCTGGATAAGGATATTTACTCCGTCTCCATCCCGCTGGGCGCAACCATCAATATGGACGGCGCTGCCATTACCATCACCATCATGACGCTGGCTGCCGCCAACACGCTGGGCATGCAGGTCTCCGTGCCTGCCGCCATCCTGCTGTCCATCATGTCGGCTTTGGGCGCATGCGGCGCTTCCGGTGTTGCGGGCGGTTCGCTGCTGCTCATCCCCATGGCCTGCTCGCTGTTTGGCATTTCCAATGATATTGCCATGCAGGTCGTCGGCGTTGGCTTCATCATTGGCGTTATTCAGGACTCCGTTGAGACTGCGCTGAACTCCGCCGGTGACGTGGAATTTGCCGCCACCGCCGAATACCACCAGTGGCTTAAAGAGGGCAAACCTCTGCCGGCTTTCATGGGCGGTAAATAAGGTACATAGGTATCATTTAAGTATTACAGCCCCGGTTCTGCGTTTGCAGAGCCGGGGCTGTTGTTATATCCTGAGTGTGGGTAGCAGGCGGTAGGGGAAAGTGGGGCGGCCAGCCCTCTGGCCGCCGGACGGGCCCGATCACAAATCTCATTATGCCAGATTTGGACAAGGCCCCGGAACGGTCAAGATCATTCCCTACAGAACATTTTATTCTGCGCGGCTAACCTTCTAAAATACCAGTAGGGCGGGATGCTCTCACCCCGCCGCGGAGAAACATAAAATCATTCGTTGTGCACCTAAAAGATAATTTGTAGGGGACGATGCTTGCCATCGTCCCGTTTGGCAGCCTTGCCATCAATTCTCTTTCCTATACTTTGCTACTTTGCCTATAAAACATAAACTCAATAGAAGGTATACCAATCCAGCACAGTATCGGCACTGCCGTCCACCGGGCCGATGGACTTCATGGAAGAATGGATCAGAATGGTTTCCTGCCCGGTCAGGCCCATATCAGCCAGGTCCTGCAGAAGGTCCAGTTTGGTATAGCTCATAAAAAATCCTTTCTGGAATCAAAGCGGCGGTATGACAGCAGCAAGCCCGCAGGCGCATACAGGGGCGCGGTGCGGGCTTGCTGCTTTTTTAGGAGGAGGTGGAATGTTATAATTGGCAGCTCCGCAAAGAGCTTGTTACGCTTCTGCACCGAAGTCGGCCCGGAATTCAGCCAGCATGGCGCGCATTTCCTGGGCGGAGACTTCATCATTCAGGGCGGCGTAACCGGCGCGGGCGGGGCTTGCTTTGGGGGCACCGGGGCCTTTGGAGCCGTACTCACCAAAGTGAACGGTTTCCTCGTTGGCGGGGTCGGACCAGTTGTCCCACCCAAGGGGGATGATCTCATCGCTTAAATCGCAGTCCAGCCAGTACACGCGGGCATACTGCCGCCACGGGCGGCCCAGATAGACACTGCCTGCGGAGCTGTTGCCCTGCACGGTGCAGTTGGCAAACAGGTAGCCCGGCTTGCCCTGCGGCGTGCTGGCGGCGGCAATATAGCTGGTAACGCCGCGGTGGGCAACGGGCACAATGCGGCAATGGTCAAACACCGCGTTGGCCCCGCCGAAAATGAAATCAATGTTGCCGGAAATCTCGCAGTCACGGTAGTATTGTTTGGTGTCCAGCCGGGGCGTGTTCTCCCGCGGACCGCGGAAGCCGTTTTTCTGGCGCACGGCCAGCGGCAGGGGAGCGGTGAACAGCGTATCCTGGTTGCCGTGCAGGGAAACATCCACCATGCACACACGGCTGGCATCGGCATATACCGCCAGCGCCTGGCCGCGGTCCGCGCCATCACCGGCGGTGTTTTCCACGGTCAGGTGTTCCAGCCGGGCGCTGCCGCCGCCAAGGAAAAGCGTCTGGCTGCGAAAGGTACCGGTGCGCTCCTCGCCGGGCCAGGGGTCGCGCCCGGCGGCCCCGGCGGAGATCACGGTCTGCCCCATCCCGGCACCGGTGATGATGTAATCCGCCAGTTCCAAAAACGGGCGTTCATAATAGGTCCCGGCCCCCAGCACAAAGTGAAGCGGCTGGGCGGGGTCCTGCGCGGCAGCAGCGGCGGTCAGGGTGTTAAATTCAGCGCTGCCATCCACGGCAACGGTTACAAGCTTGCGTTCCATATTGAATCGGTTCCTTTCACAAAAAGGCTTCCATGGTATCAGTGCAAATACTCCGGTCCGGTGGGGCAAAAAGAAGCGGCATTACACCTTAGGGCAACACCGCACAATTCCCGCCTTGCGGCTTAAGCACCGCTCCGGCAGCTGCGGCACGGCATCTGCGTTGCCAAAATGCTCGATGCGGTATTGCCTTAGAAAAACTGTTTGATAAAAGCAATATCGCTGGCAGCACGGGCGGGCACGGCTTCCTCGCGCAGAACGGGCAACGGCTGCGGCAGGGTGCGCAGCATGGCAAAGGCACCGGCGTAATCGGTGCAGGAATCTTCCAGGCTGGTGTGCAGCATGGTGCCGTCCGGCGCAAAGTTCTTGCCCTTAAAGTGTACGGCCTTGATCTTGTCCCCAAGCAGCTCGCCCATGGCGTCCCACAGGGGCTGCTGGTTGTCCTTGCCCTCAAAGCTGACCAGGTTGCTCATGTCCAGGATGACCCCCAGCGCGGGGCTTTGCATCATATCCAGGATGTGCCGCGCTGCCTGCGGGGTGTTGGTGCTGTCGCCAACAACGGGCTCAATGGCAACGGTCACGCCAAGGCGCTCGGCTTCCGGCAGAATGGTTTCCAGGCTTTTGCAGAGCATATATTGGGCGCGCTCGCGGGTGGTGCCGGCGGGCTGCTTGTGCATACCGGTTGTCTCGGTGCCAATGCAGCCCGCGTTCAGCGCCTTGCACACGGCCAACTGGCTTTTGAAATCCGCTGCGTTGGCGCTGCGCTGCACTTCGTCCGCGATGGCAAGCTCCACATAGGTGCCCAGCACGGCAACAGCGATGTTGTGCTTCTTTTGCGCTTCCAGCGTGTTCTGCACCAGCTGCGGGGTAACGTCCGCATAGCTGGCAACGCCGGGCACGCATTTTTTGTAGGCCAGCTGCACGCAGGCAAACCCGTCTGCGGAAACCTTGCCAAACAGCTCATCGGGCGTGCCCTTACCGTAATCATGCAGGCGGGCACCAACGGTAAATATGGCCATAACAGCGGAACCTCCTTACTGGATGATCATTTCGGTATAGGCCAGCAGCAGGGGGGCAACGCCCTTGGCATCGTTTTCCACAACTGGCTCGCTGAAATAGTATTCCAGGCTGCCATCGCGGCGGGTGGCACCGCCCAAACCGGCTACCAGGCAGATGCCGGACAGTTGCAGCTCGCCCTTATCGTTCACGCCCAGGTATTTGTCACAGGTGCCATAGAATGCCTTTTCGCCGTAAGCGCGGAATCGCTTGGGCAGGTAGCCCAGCCGCACGCCTTTGAGCACGGCGTAAGCGAACAGGGAGCTGCCGGAGGTTTCCAGATAGTTGCCCGGTACGCCGGCTTTATCAATGACCTGCCAGAACATGCCGGTCTCGGCATCCTGGAACTGGATCATGGCCTCCACGGCTTCCTTGAACATGGCCATAATGGCGCGGTATTCGTAATACATCTGCTCGTCCATGCGCTCCAGAACATCCACCATGGCAACCAGGAACCAGCCCATGGCGCGCAGCCAGAAGTTTGCGCTGCAGCCTGTTACAGGATCGGCCCAGTACATCTGGCGGCTTTCATCATAGCCGTGGTAGTACAGGCCGGTTTTGGGGTCTCGCATGTACTTTTTGATGTTCATGAACTGCTTATAACTGTCCTGGCAGCCCTTCATGCCGTTGTAGCGGGTCTCGTATTCCATGTAGAATGGCTGCGCCATATAGGTGCCGTCCAGCCAAACCTGCCACGGGTAGATGGCTTTGTGCCAGAAATTGCCATCCTTGGTGCGGGGCTGGGTGTCCAGCTGGGCGCGGATGGTGTTGATGGCATCCCGGTAGCGCTGTTCGCCGGTCAAATCAACCAGGGAAAACAGGTTTTTGCCCTGGTTGATGTTGTCCAGGTTATGCTCGTTGGCGTCAAAGGTGTAGATCTCGCCGCCATCCTTGACAAAGTAGTCTACAAAATCGCGGGAGAACTTCAGGAACTTTTCATCCCCGGTGGTCTTGTACAGGCTCAGGCAGGCGGTGATCATGCAGCCGTCCACATAGTTCCATTTATTGGGCTTGCCGCTGCGCACCTTTTCAATGTTCCACAGTGGGGCTTCGGCAGAGCTGCCGGCAATCAGATAATCCACGTAATTGCCCAGGGTGGTCAAAATCTCTTCATGGGTCATGGCTTAATCCTCCTTAAAGCTGCCAACGTTGATAAAGTTCAGGCGTTCGCCTGCATAGCCTTCCAGTTTGACATTGTGGAAGTGAATCTCCTTCACGTTTTCGGCCCAGATCGCCAGCTTGCTGCATTCGGCGGCACCGCACATCATGGCGGCGTGGCCAGCCCCGGCGTTTTCGGCAAAGGAGATGCTGACATTGTTCATCTCCACTTTTTCAACCGGCTGCTCCGGCAGACCGCTGAACCAGCAGCCTGCATACTCGGCGTCGGTGGCGGTTATATTTTCCATCGTCAGGCTGCCCAGGCGGGGGGTAGCATCGTCCAGCGGCAGGGGTTCATGGCTCTGCACATAGTCGCTCTTGCCGTCCGGGTCACAGAAGTAGAACATGTTGATGACGAATGGGGTCAGCACATGGCGCATTTCCACGTTGCGGAACACCAGCCCGTCGATCACGGCGTTCTTGCCGCGACCGCGGCGGGTCTTGATGCGCAGGCCGCGGTCGGTGTGGTCCATCAGGCACTGGGTCATCACCACATTTTTCACGCCGCCGCTCATCTCGCTGCCAATAACCAGGCCGCCATGGCCGCGGTTCAGGTTGCAGTTGCGGATGGTCACATTCTCGCAGGGGGTATGCATCACAGTGCCAAGGAAGAGTTTGCCGGACTTGAGGGCGATGCAGTCATCGCCAACATGGATGGAATCACCGATGATGTTCACATTCTTGCAGCTTTCGGGGTCAATGCCGTCGGTGTTGGGGCTGTCGGCACGGTTGTGGATCTGCAGCTGCAGGATGTTCACCCCGTCCGAGTAGGTGGGGTGGATGGTCCAGGAGAAGCTGTTGCACACCTCCACACCGTGCAGGGTCACATTCTTGGCTTTGCTGGTAAAGAAGAGCCGCGGCCGCCAGGCGATAAGTTTCACCTTGATGTGCTGGTACCAGTCGCCGTTGTCGGCGTTGGCGTTGATGCAGCCTTCGCCGGTGATGGTCACATTTTCGGCATTGATGACATTGATCAAACCGGCAAAGCAGTCCAGCGGGTTTCCCTCCCAGCCGCCGAGATAGGCTTCGTGCTGTTCATCGGCGCAGGGCAGCACACCAGGCAGGATGGGATATTCGCGGCGGTCGGTGCCGCCCAGCAGGGTGCAGCCTTTTTCCAGGTACAGGGTGGTGTTGCTGCACAAAAACAGGCTCTGGGTGCGGTAAGTACCGGCGGGCACATACACCGTGCCGCCCGGCGGGCAGGTGGAAAGCGCAGCCTGCAAAAAGGCGGTGTTGTCGGTCACGCCGTCATTCACCAGGCCATAGCGGGAAGCATCTACAAAAAAGCTTTCCGCCGCGGTGGCAAAGTCCAGTGTACCGGTATCGCCATCAGTGGCAAGCACTTCCAGGTGGTAGGTTTTGCCGGGTTCCAGGCTGAACACGCTGAACACGTTGGTGCAGCAGGCTTCCAGCACAGTCTGGCCGTTCAGCTGAACCCGGAACGGGGCAGGGGCGGTATAGCAGGTGTTGTTTTGCAGCTCAAAACAGGCGCTGCGGGTACAGGCACGAACGAGAGCGAGTTTCATACGATAATTCCCTCCATAAAGAATGAAAAAAGTTTTGAAATTCAACAAGAAATGTGTTAATATGAAATAAATCAACAAAATTGAAGCGCGTTCTGCCCTAAAACTGGCAAAAATGCTTGGGCGGGGCGTGGCGGGAGGTTTGAACAGGATGGTCAAGGAATATACCTATTCCCCCCATGTGGACTTTTATATCGATATGATCGACCGCGAGCATAGCTACGATATGGGAAGTTTCCACACACACCACAAATATGAACTGTATTATGAAGTAGAAGGCGCGCGGCGCTATTTTATTGAGGATTCCGCCTATATCGTCAATGCAGGCAATGTGATCCTGATTGGGGAAAACCAGATCCACAAGACTGGTTCGGTAGGAGATGGCCCCACCAGCCGCATTGTGTGCAATTTCAGCCGCGAGTATCTGCAGGAGATCAGCGGGGCTTTCCCGGAGATTGACCTGTTCGGCTTTATGAGCGAGGAGAACAACCACCTGCTGAGCAACATCACGGTTAAGCAGCAGAACTATATCTACTCCATCCTGCAGCAGCTGATCCAGATGCAGGACGAAAACAGCTCCGAAAGCGCTGTGACCCGCAAAATGCTGCTGGCCACGCTGCTGTTGCAGCTGAAAAAGATGTGCGAAAACCAGCATGAGCTGGGGGGCGACAGCGGCCGGGTGACCAACCGCATCGTCAGTCAGATCCAAGGCTATATTGCGGAGCATTACGCCGAGAAGCTGACCCTGACAAGCATTGCCAACCAGTTTTACATCAGCCCGTATTACCTCAGCCGTCTGTTCAAAAAGACCATCAACCTGAGCCTGATCGAATACATCAACGGCGTACGCATCAAAGCGGCGCAGAACATGATCGAAAAGACCAACGAAAGCATTTCCAGCGTGGCGGAAAAGACAGGCTTTATGACAAGCGCGCATTTCCGGCGGGTGTTCAAAGATGCCACAGGGCTTTCGCCCCAGCAGTACCGCCAATATTTCAAGCGGGTAAACAAACCGGAAAAATAAGGCCAAAAATGTTACAGCACAAAACCACAACCCCCGGCGGCTGCCAACAGGCGGCCGCTTTTGTTTTGCCCCTAACGGATAAGCAGGGCAGGGGAGAGCGATGCAAAGGGATCAGCAGAAAAGGCACCATCATGTGCCGGAATACAGCGGAAAGCTGAAAGCTTTTTTATTCCGGCTGCATCCTGAATATTAGGAACGGCCAAAAGCGAGAAAAGCCAGTGGCCGGAGTTTTCAAAATAAAAGCTGCCCGGTACCCCTTTTGCAGCGGTACGGGGCAGCCTGTGTGGTGGTTTGGGCGCAAAAAGATCAAAAGTTTTGGAAAAAACTTGAAGCTTAGCCCTTTACACTGCCAGCGGCAATGCCGTCAATAAAGGAATCCTGAGCGGCAAAGAAAACCAGCAGCTGCGGGATAATGGAAATCAGGGACAAGGCAAGGATGCGGTTCCACTGAATGCCTTCACTGGTACTGTCCATAGACAGCTTAACAAAGATTGCCATGGGGTATTTGCGCGGGGTAGTAACGTAAAGCAGGGGACCCATAAAGTCGTTGCAGCTCCACATGAACTGGAACAGCGCACAGGCGACCAAAGAGGGGCTGAGCATGGGGCAGATGATCTTGTACAGGATCTTGACCGGGCCGCAGCCGTCAATGGCGGCGGCTTCGTCCAGGTCGTGCGGGATGCTGCGCATGAACTGCACCAGCTGGTAGACGAAGTAGGTCTCGGTAGCAAACAGGGACGGCACCCACAGGGCGGGGTACAGGGGGTTGTTGATCCAGTCAAACTTGTTGTACATCATGTACTGCGGAACGTTCAGAACAACCTGCGGCAGGAACAGCGTCATGATCATAACGCCGAACAGGAAATCGCGGCCCTTGAACTTGAAACGGCTGAAACCGTAAGCAGCAATGACAGAAGAAATAACAGTGAACACAACCTTGGGGATAACGTAGCTGTAGGTGTTCAGGAATGCACGCCAGATGGTGATATCGCCGCCGTAAGTTTTGGTCACAGCGTTATAATAGCCATCCAGGGTGGGGTGCGTGGTGAACGGGGAAAGGCTGGTAAAGATTTCGGCGTTGGTCTTAAAAGTGGAACCCACCATCCACAGCAGCGGATAGACCATGATAAAGCCCATCAAAATCAGAACAAAATACTTGAAGAAGGTTGCCACATTGGCGCGTGCTTTCATACCCATAAATCAATTCCTCCTTCAATCAGTCAGCATAGTAGACCCAGTGCTTCTGGCTGCCAAATGCGATGACAGTGAGCAGGGCGATGATGATGAACATGACCCAGGCCATGGCGCAGGCCATACCCATTTCGTTGCTCTTGAACGCATAGTTGTAAACCAGCAGCGAAACCAGCGTGACGGAACCGCGGGGGCCGCCATTATTAAAGATAATGTAGGGGCCGTTGAATTCCTGGAACGCCTGAGCGATCTGGGTAACGAGGTTGTAGAAGATAACGGGGGTGATCATCGGCACGGTGATGGAGAAGAACTGGCGGGTCTTGGAAGCACCGTCGATGGTGGCGGCTTCGTACAGGTCGACCGAAACGCCCTTCAATGCGGCAAGGAACAGCACCATGGCGGAGCCGAACTGCCATACACGCAGCACAATAATAACGACCATGGCGTAATCGGGGTCAGCCAGCCAGCTGGGCCCCTGAATGCCGATAAAGGAGAGCAGCATGTTGATGATGCCATCCTCTTTGAACAGGGCCTTCCACAGAACGGCAATGGCAACAGAGCCGCCCAGGATGGAGGGAATGTAGTAGATGGTACGGAACAGGTTGACGCACTTGATCTTGAAGTTCAGGATGTAAGCGATGAACAAAGCAAAAATCAGCTTGAGGGGAACGGTGATGAGGGCATAACGGAAGGTGATGATGAACGAGGTCAGCGTTTTCTTGTTGGTGAAAATGTAGATGTAGTTCATCAGGCCGTACTTGGTAATGCCGTCAAAGAAGTTCATATCCGTAAAGCTGTAGAACAGGGAAGTGGCAAACGGATACAGCTTGAACACCACAAAACCAATGATCCAGGGAATCAGGAACAAAAGGCCAACGTTTTCATCACACCATTTTTTGAAAGGAGTGCGGGTCACTGTCTTGGCAGCAGGTGCGCTCATAAAGGAAACCTCCTTGTTACATAATAAAGGGCTGGCCCCACCGCCATGGGGCCGGGGCCAGCCTTGCTGATGCGTAAGGTTAAGGTAATACCGCATAATTCTAAGTGCCGATACGGCGAGC
>ULWC01063144.1_pt1 | contig 26761 bp, 20 predicted proteins | sample 1959931 | NCBI WGS metagenome assembly ULWC01 (sample SAMEA4835801, study PRJEB28245) | human gut metagenome | biome: gut microbiome; material: fecal sample | place: Denmark | collected 2008
GAAACATCGTAGCCCCGCTCGGCGAGGGAGACCGCGCAGTCCTCGTCCGCCTCAAGCGTGATGCCGAGCGCCGCGGCGCGGGAAACGGTCTGCGCAAGCAGCCGCCGCGCGATCTCGGCGCAGTCCTCGCGCGATAAGCGGCGGAAGACGATCGTCTCGTCCACGCGGGTCAAAAATTCCGGCCGGAACGTCCGCCGCAGCTCCGCGATCACCGCCGCCTTCACGGCAGCGAACTGCGCATCGGCGCTTTTCTGCTCCTCCGGCGCAAAGCCGAGCGGCGTGCCCGCCGCCGTGATGCTCTTTGCCCCGATGTTCGACGTCATGATGACCGCCGTGTTGCGAAAGTCCACCTTGCGCCCCTGCGCGTCCGTCACGACGCCATCCTCTAAAATTTGCAGCAGGATGTTCCACACGTCCTCATGCGCCTTTTCGATCTCATCGAAAAGCACAACGGAGTATGGCTTGCGCCGCACCTTTTCCGTCAGCTGCCCGCCCTCGTCGTAGCCAACGTAGCCCGGCGGCGAGCCGATCAGGCGCGAGACCGCGTGCTTTTCCATATACTCGCTCATGTCGATGCGGATCATCGCGTCCTCGCTGCCAAACACTGCCTCGGCAAGCGCTTTGCTGAGTTCCGTCTTGCCCACGCCCGTGGGGCCTAAGAAGAGGAACGACCCGACGGGCCGCTTCGGATCCTTGACGCCGACGCGCCCGCGGCGGATGGCGCGCGCCACGGCGCGCACCGCGTCCTCCTGCCCGACGACGCGCGCGTGCAGCGTTTCTTCAAGCGTCAAAAGCCGCGCGCTTTCGCTCTCGTTGAGCCTTGTCACCGGAATGCCCGTCCAGTTCGACACCACGGCGGCGATGTCCTCCGCCGTCACGCGCACAGCGGTCTTTTCCGCCTCGCGCGCCTGTTTTTTCCGCTCAGCTGCCGCCTGCGCGCGGAAGCTCTCCTCCGCGTCGCGCAGCCGCGCCGCTTTTTCATAGTCCTGCGCGCGGATGGCAGTCTCCTTGTCCCGCGCGGCGGCGCTCGCCTTCTCCTCGAGCGCTTTCAGTTCGGGCGAGGCGCTGCGCGCGGACAGTTTCACGCTTGCCGCCGCCTCGTCGACAAGGTCGATGGCCTTGTCGGGCAGAAAACGGTCGGGCAGATACCGCTTTGAGAGCGTCACCGCCGTGCGCAGGGCCTCGTCCTCGATGGAAAGGCCGTGATACGCCTCGTACTTTGGCCGCAGGCCTTGTAAGATCTGCATCGCCTGCTTCTCGTCCGGCTCGCCGACCTGCACGCTCTGGAAGCGCCGCTCGAGCGCGGCGTCCTTTTCGATGAATTTTCGGTACTCCTCGAGGGTCGTCGCGCCGATGACGCGGATCTCCCCGCGCCCGAGCGCGGGCTTTAGGATGTTCGCCGCGTCCACCGCCCCCTCGGCGCTGCCCGCGCCGACAATGGTGTGCAGCTCGTCGATGAACAAAATGACATTGCCGTCGCGCCGCACCTCGTCGAGCACGGCGCGGATGCGTTCTTCAAACTCGCCGCGGTACTTTGTCCCTGCCACCATGCCCGAAAGGTCGAGCAGCAGGATGCGCTTGTCCAAAAGCTCCTCCGGCACGTCGCCCGCCGCGATCTTTTCGGCAAGCCCCTCGGCGATAGCCGTCTTGCCGACGCCCGGCTCGCCGATGAGCACGGGGTTATTTTTCGTCCGCCGCGTCAGGATGCGCAGCGCGCGGGCGATTTCCTTTTCCCGCCCGATCACGGGGTCGAGCCGCCCCTCGCGTGCCATCGCCGTCAGATCGCGCGAGAATTCCAAGAGCGTCTTGCCGTTTTTCGCCTCCGCGCGGCTTGCACGCACCTCGGGCAGCGGGAGCTTGCGCGGCGACAGGCTCATCGCGCGCAGCGTGTCGCTGTACAGCTTTTTGGTATCCACACCCAGCGATCGCAGCAGCCGCACGGCCATATTGCCGCTGTCGCGCAGGATACCGAGCAGCAGGTGTCCCGCCTCGATCTCTCCGCCGCCCGTGCGCATCGCCTCGCCGACGGCCAGCTCGACCGCGCAGCGCGCGTGCGGGGTGAGCCCCTGCACGGTCGATCTTTCCGCCGTACCGCGCCCCAGCTTTTCGATCATCCTCTCGCGCACTGCCGACTCGTAGATGCCCGAGGCATTCAGCGCGCGGCAGGCCGCGTCGTCCTCCTCGCGCAGCATCGCGAGCAGCAGGTGCTCGCAGCCCACATAGCCGTGCCCCAACTCGCCCGCCGCTGCCTGCGCACAGCGCAGCACATGCTCAGCCTTCAGGCTGAATTTCCGGTCATTCATCGCTCTACCCTCCGCTTCCTTTTTGTCCTTTCATTTTTGACCGGTTTATTCAAAAATAAACGCCGCAAATGACACAGAAAATTCAATATTTTCCTGCATTCTGACTCTTGCATTTTCGCTTTGACATGCTATAATAGCGTCATCAACTTATGGAGGTACTAATTATGGCTTATCAGATTAGCTCTGCCTGCGTCAGCTGCGGTGCTTGCGCAGACGCCTGCCCTGTCGGTGCTATTTCCCAGGGCGATTCCCAGTATCAGATCGACGCAAATGCCTGCCTGGATTGCGGCTCCTGCGCTGATACCTGCCCCAACGGCGCCATCTCCCAGGCCTAAGGTCTAAGGGTACTTAAAAAATAAGGACGCGCGAAAGCGCGTCCTTATTTTTATCATCAGAAAGGGTCATCACATGGAAAAACGCGACGAGCTCTGGCCGCGCGGCCCCTGCTTTTATTACGACACCGCCCTCTTCCCGCCGGGGACGGACAGCTTTTGCCTCGCCTACTTTGCCCGCCCGTCCCGCGGCGACACGGTCTGCGACCTCGGCAGCGGGATCGGTCTTCTCGGAACGCTCCTGCTCGCGCGCCAGGAATCGCTTTTTATCGAAAATGTTGAGCTCTCCGCGCCCGCGGCAGCGCTTGCGCGAAAGACGTTCGCCGAAAACGGCTGGGCGGACAGGGCTGCTTTCCACGAAGGCGACCTTCGCGACGTCTCCGTCCTGCCGAAAGCCGGCAGCGTCGACTATGTGATCTCGAACCCGCCGTACTTTCCCGCCGGCAGCGGCGAGAGCGCCAAAGGCGAAGCGCGCCAAATCGCGCGCGAGGAAACCTCCTGCACGCTGGACGACGTCTGCGCCGCGGCGCAGCGTGTGCTGCGCTATGGCGGGCGCTTCACCCTCGTTCACCGCGCCGAGCGCCTCGCCGACGTGCTCTGCGCCATGCGGAGTCACGGCATCGAGCCCAAGCGCCTGCGCTTTCTCGCAAAATCGCCGGACGCCGCGCCCTCGCTCCTCTTCGTCGAGGGAAAGCGCGGCGGCAAAAGCGGCCTTGTCATCGAGCCGCCGCTCGTCCCCAACGGCGAGGAATGGGACGCCGTGTATTTCCGAAAATAAGAAAACGGGCCGCCCTTTTCAGGCGGCCCAACAGCTTTATTATACTAAAGCGCAGGATAAACTGCAAGCATTTTCTGCCAGTTTTCGAATAATCAGCCCTGCGCACAAAATATCGCTCGCATCTTTATCCATTCCGCCGCTTGATTTTTGAGCTCATTCTTGCTATTCTTTAAGCACAGAAAGGGTGAGACCAATGTACAAGTGATCTTCACAAAGGCGATCCCAAATGGTTCCGATCATATCCATCGCGCAGCACTCTCTGATGTGTACCGTCATTCAGGTAAAACCGCCGCAACCGCGGTGTTTGAGATAGCAGGAGTGGAAACCGGAGTAAGCGATATTCGGCACCAGATCATTGAAGAAAGGAAGGAAAGAAAACAGAATATGAGAGATCCAAATATTCATCATGGCTGACCCTTGATCGTAGTTCAGTAATCGCGATCAAGGGTCAGTCATTTTTTGTTTTCTTTCATTTTTTTAGAAAAATTGAGGAAAAATATCCCGTGCTCTGCGCGGGAGGGGTGGCAGCGCCGATGGCGCTGCTACGAAATAAGGGGGATATTCTCTCGCGTGAGAGAATATCCCCCTTGGACCCCCAAGAGAACGCGAGGGGAGACCCCCTCGACCCCCAACATTGGCAGTTTGCAGCTTGAATGACTGCACGCGCTGCGCAGTGTAAGTGCAGTGTACGTGGCTTCGCCACGAGTCCCTGCGAGTCGGTTCATCCAGCAACCGCGCCTTACTCCGTGAGGCGCGAGTGACGGAAGTCTGGCGGCGGACTGCGTGCGGGCGCGGCATTGCTTCGATCGCCGCTTTGGCTCAGCGCCGAACTACAACTTTTCTATTTCGATACGAAAAGCGTATTTTTGATGGACAGGAACTTCTTCTTTTTCCGCCCTCATAAAATGTTCACAGCACTCAGAATCTGCGGCTAATTTTTTGCGCCTGCGGGCAACACAATGTCCGTAATTCAGAGGCACATATACTCCTGCACTGAGCACATAGTGCTGACGGAAATGTGTACATTGGGAGCAATCTAATTCGCTCATATCATCACCTCAATTTCGATTTTACTATCATATAATAGTAAAATCAATAGGAACATATGATAGTAGATATAATTTTTGTGGGTGATGTTTATGTTCCATTTAAGATTGCGTGATTTGCGCGAAGACAACGATCTCACGCAAAAAGAAGTAGCCGCTTATCTTGGCATAGATCAGCGCACATACAGCAATTATGAAACGGAAAAGCGCTCTATGCCGATGGAGCAGTATCGCAGTCTTGCTATTTTCTACAAGACCAGTGTGGATTATTTAGTTGGATTGACAGATTCCAATGAGCCGTATCCCAGAACAAAGTGAAAACGGCGGCGAGCGCAGCAATGCCGCCTCGGCAGGCACCATCGAAACAGAATCATCCGAAGTAGGCGCAATGCTTACCAGAAGTGCCATGGGGTGGATAATCCAAAAAGGAGGGGCCTTGCCCCTCCTTTTTGGTCGTTAGGGGTGCAGGGGCGAGATCGAAACGCCCCTGCCGTTCTCTTGGGGGATCAAAAGGGGGCCTTCTCTCACGTGAGAGAAGGCCCCCTTTGCCCCGCGCAGTCCCATGACAATGGGACATTTCCCCGCGGCGTGGGAAATCACTTCAATGTATTCACCGTGCCGAGGAAGAGCGGCAGACCGTCCACGCCGGTGATCATAAACGCGAACGGCCGGTTCAGATTCATCTCCACCACTGGAAGCTCTTCGGGCATGGCGGCGGTGGCATCCGCCGTGATGGCCGTGAACGCCGCGGCTTCGCAGCCCTTTTCGTCCACCTTGACGCGCGCGGCGTGCTGCACCTGCGTCACGGCGACGCTCTCGTCGAACTTCTCTTTGTTGACGAGGGGCGAGAAGTCCGCCTTGTTGAAGTCGAACACATCCGTGACGCCCATCGCCTTGAGCGCGTCGGTCAGCTCCAGGTTGGAATCCACGTCGAACTTCGGCACGCTCCAGTGGATCTCCGCACTCGGCAGCGCAGCGTCCATGTCGTAGGCCATCAGTCCGCCCACGACCTCACCATTGGCAAGCAGGCTCTCGAGCGTCGTCCCCTCATCCGGCAGCAAAAAGCGCATCGACTGCCCGCCGCGGAAGCCGAGCTCCGCCACGGTGTAGTTCTCGCCGCGATAGTACGCGGCGCGGTCGTCCGTGCGGTGCATGAACTGGGCGTTCTGCTTCTCGCCGTCTGCCGCGGTGAACGTGTCCTTCTTCGTCGCATCCTTCCAGAATTCGTCGCGCCACTGGTCCTTAAAATAGAGCGTCGTCAAAAGGAGCATCACGGTCTCGGGCTTCGTCTGGATCTCGCCCGCCGCGTCCTGCAAGAGATTGCCCGTGTTCTCATTGATCCATTCGCCGATGGCCTTGTCCGTCTTCTCATCTCCCATCGGGGCGGAGAACGTCGAAGCAAGGTACTGCTCGGCGAGCACCTGCAGCGTCTCTTCATTATAGGGGACGTTCTCATTCAGCCACACAGAGCTGCCGAGCAGCGTCTTTCCCGTCGAGGTCTCGCCGTAGAGATTGCGCCAGACATAGTTGCCCGCAGCGCGCGACGCATCGGTATTTTCAAGGCCTAAAAGCGACAAGAGCTGTGCGCGGCTGTCGCCGTCCGTCGTCTCGCTGAGCATCGCAAAGGCGAGATACAGGTTTGCGGGCGAGAGAACGGTGTTCTCCTCCGCCGAAAGCAGCGTGCCCGTCTCCTGTGTGAAGTGCAGGAATGCCGCGGGGTAGCTCGTGCCCTTGCTGCGCAGCGCCTTGAGCGCATCGTAATAGGCATTGCTGCGCGCGTCCCAGTCCTCCCAGATCTTCTCCTGCGCCTTTTCATAGGCGTCCGCGCCCATCTTGTCATAGTCGATGGTGCTGAATGCCTCGTCAAGCTCACTCTCGTTCGGCATGGCGGGCAGCACGGGATAGTCCGCCGTCTTCACGGCGAGGTCCTGCAAATACTGCGCGGCAACGGGGTCTTTTTTCACATTGTCCTCCTCTTTTTCATTTCGGATCGCCGTTCCGTTGTCTCCGCAGGCGGCGAAGGACAGGACCATCGCCGCGGCGAGCAGCAGCGTTAAGAATCGTTTCATGTCGGATGTACCTCCGTTTCGGGATTTGTTATATTAGACGGCGCGGATGGAAAAAAGTTCCCGTTTTGTCAAAAATAGCATGCCGCCCTTTTACGAAACGGGCGAATGTGGTATACTTTCAAAAATATTTTCTCTTTTGTGTAACGCAAACGGCAAAAAAGTTGTCTTTTCCCCATGATGGCAGACAACAGAAAGGAGCGAGCCTATGGACGACCATGAGATCGTCGACCTCTACTGGCAGCGGGACGAGCACGCCATCGAAGCCACCGCCGCCAAATACGAAAGCTATTGCATGAAAATTTCGCAAAACATTTTATCCGACCGCGCCGACAGCGAGGAAAACGTCAACGACACGTACTTACACGCCTGGCAGGCAATGCCGCCGCAAAGGCCCGCGATCCTCTCGGCCTTTCTCGGCAAGATCGCGCGCAATCTGGCGCTGAACCGCTATAAGGCGAGGTCGGCGCAGAAGCGTCAGGGCGACGCCTTCGCGCTCTCGCTCGACGAGCTGGACGACTGCGCACCCGCCCTGTCCTCGCCCGACGACGAGGCCATGGCAGCAGAGCTCGGCCGCAGCATCAGCGCGTTTCTGCGCACGCAGAGCGAAGAGGTGCGCAGCATGTTCATCCTGCGCTACTTCTACTGCGAACCGGTCGAAGCGCTGGCCGCGCGCTTTCACTGCGGCGAGAGCCGCATCAAAACCACGCTCCTGCGCACGCGCAGAAAGCTCAAGGAGCATCTCATCAAGGAGGGATACTGTGAAGCATGAAGTTCTGACCCGCGCCATAGGCGAGCTCGACGATGAGCTCATCGCGGACGCCTACGCCTACAAGCCGCGCAAACGGTACGCCCTCCCGCGTTTTCTTGCCGCTGCGGCGTGCCTTGTGCTCGTGCTGGCCGCCGCCCTGGCGATGACGCGCGACACCTTACCGGCTGAGATCAAGGTCGAAGGCGCAGCGCTCTCCTCAATCCCCATTCCCATCAGTCAGCCCGCAGCGATGGCGCTCGACGCGCGCGGCAGTCTGAGCGCCCCGCTCAGTCCGATGCTCACCATCGAGAGCAAATCGAGCGAGGCCGTGACCGTTACGGTGTCGGATGGCGTGCTGACCCAGCCTCTTTACTCGCTGCAGGAGGAGTTCACCTCCTACACCGTCTCCGGCAAGGTGCAGCTTTGCTGGACCATCGAAGAGCCGGACACGGGTACGGTTTACACGCTCTCTCTCGACGGCGCGCCCGCCGTCACGCTGCGCTACGACGAGGCCAACGGCTATTGGGCCGCCGCGCGGGCGTAAGCATCCCATTCCACATTACTATTGACAACACACAACATTTTGGAGGTAAATTCCCATGAAAAAGTTTCTCACCCTGCTGCTGGCCGCAGCGATGACTCTCTCCCTCGCCGCCTGCGGCAGCAAGAATGACGGCAGCGCCGCCGACGGCGACCAGCCCGCCACCGCCCTTGAACTGCTCGAAGCCGTCTGGTCGAGCTACGCGGAGGACGACAAGTTCGCCGTCTCCGGCGGCGACATGAACGAGGAGAACATGGTCGATGACGCGCCCGGCAACTTCTCCGTTGCGGACGGCGACGCGCTTGACTACTCCCTCGGCTATCCCGCCGCCGACGCCGACAAGCTTGCCGACGCCGCTTCTCTCACGCACATGATGAATGCCAACACCTTCACCGCGGGCGCCTATCACCTGAACGACAAGTCCGATATGGACACGGTCGTCTCCGACCTCAAGGACAACATCATGAACCGCCAGTGGATGTGCGGCTTCCCTGACAAGCTGGTCATCGTGACCTATGGCGATTATGTGGTCTCCTGCTTCGGCGCGGAGGACCTCGTCGACCAGTTCAGCGGCAAGGTCACCGAAACCTTTGCCGATGCTGCCGTCGTCTGCGACGAGGCCATCGCCTGATTTGATCTTCTGAAAGGCGGAGAAGTTTATGCTCTTTTCCAGCGTTCCCTTTCTCTTTTACTTTCTGCCTGCGGCGCTGCTGATCTACTTTGCAGCGCCGCGGCAGCTGAAAAACGCGGTGCTGCTGCTCGCAAGCCTCTTTTTCTATGCCTGGGGCGAGCCGAAATATATGCTGCTCATGCTCGTCTCCATCGTGCAGGGCTATGGTTTCGGCCTGCTGATTGAAAAGCACCGCGGGCAAAAGGCGTCGAAGGTCTTTCTGACGCTCTCGATCCTTGTGAGTCTTGGGCTTCTCGGCTATTTTAAGTACGCGGACTTTTTTCTCTCCAGTGTCAACGCCGTCACAGGGCTCTCCCTGCCGCTTTTGAAGCTGAGCCTGCCCATCGGCATCAGCTTCTACACCTTTCAGGTATTGAGCTACGTCATCGACGTCTACCGCGGCGAAACGGCGGCGCAGAGGAATTTCATTGACCTCGCCGCCTATGTTTCGCTCTTCCCCCAACTCATCGCGGGGCCGATCGTGCGGTATTCCGACGTCGCCGCAGAGCTCAAAAGCCGCACACACAGTGTCTCCGCCGCGGCGGAGGGCGTGCGCCGCTTTACGGTCGGCTTTACCAAGAAAATTCTGCTCGCCAACCAGTTCGGCGCGCTCGCGAGCGCCTACAAGTCGACGCAGGACGCGAGCGTCCTCTTCGTCTGGCTCTACGCGCTCGCGTTTCTGCTCCAAGTCTATTTCGACTTTTCGGGCTACAGCGATATGGCCATCGGCCTCGGGCGGATGCTGGGCTTCCACTTCCCTGAAAACTTCAACTACCCCTATATTTCAGCGAGCATCACGGAGTTCTGGCGCAGGTGGCACATGTCGCTTGGCTCGTGGTTCCGCGACTACCTCTATATCCCTCTCGGCGGCAGCCGGAAGGGTAAGGCGCGTCAGCTGTTGAACATTCTGATTGTCTGGCTTGCAACGGGCCTGTGGCACGGGGCGGCGTGGACGTTCGTGCTGTGGGGACTGTGGTTCGCGGTTCTGCTGCTTCTTGAAAAGCTGGCGCTGCTGCCGGTGCTTGAAAAGCACCGCGTGCTCGGCCATGTGTACACGCTCTTTTTCGTCACGCTCGGCTTCGTGCTTTTCGACGCAGACAGCGCCGCGCAGGCGGTCTCGCGCATCAGCGCGATGCTCGGCGCAGGCGGACTGCCGCTGTCAAGCACGCAGGCGGTCTACTACCTTAAAAGCTATGGCCCGCTGCTCGTGCTCGGTATCCTCTGCGCAACACCGCTGCCGAAGATGATCGTCGCAAAGCTGCGCAAATCCAAAGGCGCAGCGACGGCGCTCGATGTGCTCGAGCCGCTGTTTGTACTGATTCCTCTGCTGCTCGGCACGGCATTTTTAGTGGACGGGTCGTTCAACCCGTTCCTCTACTTCCGCTTTTAAGGAGGGCATCGCATGAATCGAAAAATAAAAGACGCCCTCACCCTCGGCATCGCGGCAGCGTTCGTGCTCGTGTTCGCGCTGTGGAGCATTTGCAAGAGCGACGACGCCGTGTCGGAAAGCGAGCGCCGCCCGCTCAAGCAGTTCCCAACGCTGAATGTGGAAGAAGTGCTCTCCGGACGCTTCCAGTCGAACTTTGAGAGCTACACGCTCGACCAGTTCCCGCTGCGCGACGAGCTCCGCACGCTCAAGGCCCTGTCCGTCCGCGATTTATTTGGCGAGAAAGACAACAACGGCATCTATGTCGCGGACGGCTACGCCGCGAAGCTCGACGACACGATTCACGAGGATTCGCTCGACCACGCGGTCGACCGCTTCCGCAACGTGTACGAAACGTATCTCAAAGATACGGGCGTAAACGTCTACCTCTCCGTCATCCCCGACAAGAATTACTTTTTGGCCGCCGAAAACGGCTATCCCGCGATGGATTACGAGAAGTTCTTTGCGCTCATGCGCCAAAAGGTCGATTTTGCGGACTATATCGACCTGACGGGCACGCTGTCGCTCTCATCCTATTACCGCACCGACCTCCACTGGCGGCAGGAGATGCTTGCCCCCACGGCCAAGACGCTGGCAGATGCGATGGGCGTCTCACTCACCGTGGACTTTACCGAGGTCACGCTCGATACGCCGTTTTACGGTGTGTACCGCGGGCAGTCGGCACTGCCGATGGAGCCCGACAGTCTCTCCTACCTCACAAACAGCGTCATTGAAGGCTGCCGCGTGTACGACTACGAAAACAGCGAATATCTCCCCGTTTACACGCTCGAAAAGGCGGACGGCAGCGACCCGTATGAAATTTTCCTCTCGGGCCCGAAGTCGCTGCTGCGCATTGAGAACCCGAACGCGCAGGCGGAGCGAAAGCTCCTTGTCTTCCGCGATTCGTTTGCCGCGAGTTTGCTTCCGCTGCTTGCGGAGGGGTACAGCGAGATCACGCTTGCCGACATCCGCTACCTCTCCCCCTCAATGCTCGGAAAATTCATCGACTTTACCGCGCAGGACGTGCTGTTTCTTTACAGCACGAGCGTGCTGAACGACAGCGCCACGATCAAGTGATGCAAAACGGGACGCAAACGCCGTGACCGGCGTTCACGTCCCGTTTTCTTTTTTGTCCGCAAAATTTTTTCACAACGCAGCACATAAGCATAATGCCCTCCCCTGCCGTTTCCGGCAAGGGAGGGTTCAGGCTAAATATAGCACAGCCACTTTCTTCATGCAAGAAAAAGTTTCCGCACTTTCATAATTTCGTTCACACCGCACATCCTGTCTCACTAAAGTGAGGGGAAAGTTGGAAAAACAAAGTATTGACGCTGCTTGCCCCGATGAAGTATCATTACTTATCAAATTTTTTATTTCGAAACAGGAGGTCTGGATCATGAGTGAAGCGACTCGCATTCCCGAGCTTTTTGGCTCTCTGGTGTTCAATGAACGCACAATGGAGCAGTATGTGCCGCAGAGCGCCATGGACGTTTGGCGCGGCTGCTTAAAGAGCGGGCAGCCTCTTCCCCTTTCCGCGGCAAATGAGATCGCCGACGCGATGAAGACCTGGGCGCTGGAGCATGGCGCAACGCATTTCACGCACTGGTTCCAGCCCTTGAGCGGCGTGACGGCGGAAAAGCACGACAGCTTTATCAACAACGCCGGCGGCGGCCGCGTGATGATGGACTTTTCCGGCAAGGAGCTGGTGCGTGGCGAGCCCGACGCGTCCTCCTTCCCCAACGGCGGCCTGCGCGCCACGTTTGAAGCCCGCGGCTACAGCGCTTGGGACCCCACGGCGTTTGCTTTCATCAAAGATGGCAGCCTTTGCATCCCGACGGTGTTCTGCTCCTACAGCGGCGACGCGCTCGACAAGAAGACGCCGCTGCTGCGCTCCATCGCCGCAGTCGACCGCGCGGCGGTGCGCGTGCTCAAGTTATTTGGCGACGACGCGGAAAAGGTCACGCCGCAGATCGGCGCGGAGCAGGAGTATTTCCTCATCGACCGCGAGCTGTACTTAAAGCGCATGGACCTGCGCCTGTGCGGCCGCGCCCTGTTCGGCGCCAAGCCCCCGAAAGGTCAGGAGTTGGACGACCACTACTTCGGCGCGTTCCGTCCCCGCGTGGCCGCCTACATGAAAGAGCTCGATGAAGAGCTGTGGAAGCTCGGCGTGCTCTCCAAGACCAAGCACAACGAGGTCGCCCCCGGCCAGCACGAGATGGCCCCCATCTACACCGACGCCAACACCGCGAGCGACCAGAACCAGCTCGTCATGGAGACGATGAAAAAGGTCGCCGAGCGCCACAACCTTGTGTGCCTGCTGCACGAAAAGCCCTTCGCGGGCGTCAACGGCTCGGGCAAGCACGTTAACTGGTCGCTCTCGACCGACACTGGCAAAAACCTCTTCTCCCCCGGCAAGACGCCGAGCCAGAACGCCGTGTTCCTGCTGGTGCTCGCCGCGTTCATCAAGGGCGTGGATGAGTATCAGGAGCTTCTGCGCTGCTCCGTTGCCTTCGCGGGCAACGATCACCGTCTCGGCGCGCAGGAAGCTCCCCCGGCTGTCATCTCCGTCTTCCTCGGCACCGAGCTTGAGGGCATCATCGATGCCATCGTCGACGAAAACGACTACACCGCGCCCGAGCACAAGTCCCTGCGCATCGGCGTGGACGTGCTCCCCGCCATCCCGCAGGATACGACCGACCGCAACCGAACCTCGCCCGTCGCCTTCACCGGCAATAAGTTTGAGTTCCGCATGCCCGGCTCCTCGCAGTCCATCGCGGGCCCGGTCACGATCCTCAACACTATCATGGCCGAAGAGCTCGACGAATTCTACGCGCAGCTCAAGGACGCGCCGGACTTCACCGCCGCGCTCCACAAGCTGATCCGCGACACGTTCTCCGCCCACCGCCGCATCATCTTCAACGGCAACGGCTATGAAGAGGCCTGGATCAAGGAGGCTGAAAAGCGCGGCCTTGCCAACCTGCACAACACCGCCGAGGCGCTGCCGACCTACATCCTGCCCAAGAACATTGAGCTGCTGACGCGCCAGGGCGTTTACAGCAAGGAAGAAATTTTCTCCCGCCACGAAGTTCATATCGAGAAGTACTGCAAGGTCATCCGCATCGAGGCCGCGACGCTTGTTGACATGGTCCAGCACGGCATTCTCAACGCCGCTTCCGAATACGAAGCCGCGCTGTGCAACACCATCGCCGCCAAGCGCGCCGCCGCGCCGGAGCTGACCTGCCACGTCGAATCCTCGCTCGCCAACGCCATCGGCTCGCTCAACGAGCAGCTGCTCGAAGAGACCATCGGCCTCAAGACGGCGCTCGAGACCGTCTCCGACGACGCAGAGCCCGAAGCGCTCCTGCACTACTACCACGACGAGGTCGAAAAGCGCACGAACGACGTGCGCAAGACCGTCGACAAGCTGGAAGTGCTGACCGCGTCCAAGTATTGGCCGTATCCGACGTTCTGCGAATTACTCTTCTCCGTGTAAAAGTCAAAAGGACGCTCTCTCGAGCGTCCTTTTTGAAGTGGAGTTTTGCTTTATCGCAGCAGTTTCATTTTTCTTTGACAGGGGAGGAAGAAAATCTATGAAGTACATTTTTGTCACCGGCGGCGTGGTGTCGGGGCTTGGCAAGGGCATCTGCGCGGCATCGCTCGGGCGTCTCTTAAAACAGTGCGGGCTGAAGGTCAAAAACCAGAAGTTTGACCCGTATCTCAACGTCGACCCCGGCACGATGAGCCCGTATCAGCACGGCGAGGTCTTCGTCACGGACGACGGCGCGGAGACCGACCTGGACCTCGGCCACTACGAGCGCTTTGTCGACGAGGCGCTGGACGAGAAATCCTCCGTGTCCTCGGGCAAAATTTTCTGGAGCGTGCTCAACCGCGAGCGTCAGGGCGGCTATCTTGGCGGCACGGTGCAGATCATCCCGCACGTGACCGACGAGATCAAGCGCCGCATCTACGACATGGACGACGGCGAGACCGACGTTGCCATCTCCGAGATCGGTGGCACGGTCGGCGACATCGAGAGCCAGCCCTTTTTGGAGGCCATCCGTCAAGTCGCGGCCGAGCGCGGGCGCGAAAATGTGCTCTTCATCCATGTGCCGCTCATCGTGACCATTCCCGGCAGCGGCGAGCTCAAGAGCAAGCCCACGCAGCACTCGGTCAAGGAACTCCTGAGCGAGGGCATCCAGCCGGACGTTCTCGTCGTGCGCACGGATGAGCCCATCACAGACGACATCCGCCGCAAGATCGCGCTCTTCTGCAACGTGGAGCCCGACTGCGTCATCCAGAACGCAACGGCGTCCACGCTCTACGAAGTCCCGCTGCTGCTCGAGCACGAGGGGCTCTGCCGCGTGGTGTGCCGCAAGCTGCACCTTGACTGCGGTGAACCTGACATGACCGAGTGGCGCGCGCTGGTCGACAAGATCCACGGCGTGCACCGTCATGTGCGCATCGCGCTCGTCGGCAAATACGTCGGCCTGCACGACGCCTATTTGAGCGTCGTTGAGTCGCTCTTCCACGCGGGCACGGCCTGCGACGCGAGCGTCGAAATTCAATGGGTCGACTCCGAAACGCTGACGAGCGACAACATCGCGCAGAAGCTCTGCGGGTGCAGCGGCATCTTAGTCCCCGGCGGCTTTGGCGACCGCGGCATCGAGGGCATGATCTTAGCCGCGCAGTACGCGCGCGAGCGCGGCATCCCATACCTCGGCATCTGCCTCGGCATGCAGATCGCAGTCATCGAATTTGCGCGCCATGTGCTCTCATGGGACGACGCGACGAGCGCGGAGTTCTCCTCCACGACGGCGCATCCCGTCATCGCGCTCATGCCCGAGCAGGTCGGCGTGACGGCCAAGGGCGGCACGATGCGCCTTGGCAAGTACCCCTGCGTGCTCGAAGAGGGCTCGCTCTCCCGCGCGCTCTACGACGCGCCCGAGATCTGGGAGCGCCACCGCCACCGCTACGAGTTCAACAACGACTTCCGCGACGATTTCACGGACGCCGGCATGCGCCTCGCCGGTCTCTCCCCCGACGGCACGCTCGTCGAGATCGTCGAATCGAAGAGCCACCCCTGGTTCGTCGGCGCGCAGTTCCACCCCGAATTCAAGAGCCGCCCCAACAAGCCGCATCCCCTGTTCCGCGGCTTTGTCGCGGCCTCCCTCGATCGCGCGGTCCATTGACCGCGCGACCTTTTTATTTTTACAATACTGCTGGAAAAATGGGAAAAGCTATGATATGATGCTTTTACCATATTATTGGATACGGCAGGAGAATTTCAATATGAACCATCAGACCATCATCGTACTGGACTTTGGCGGCCAGTACAACCAGCTCATCGCGCGCCGCGTGCGCGAATGCGGCGTTTACTGCGAGGTCAAGCCCTATACGACCCCGCTTGCGGACCTTCTCGCAATGAAGCCCATCGGCTTCATCTTCACCGGCGGCCCGAACAGCGTGTATCTCGAGGACGCGCCGCACGTCGATCCCGCGCTCTTTGACGCGGGCGTGCCCGTGCTCGGCATCTGCTACGGCTGCCAGCTCATCGCGCACCACCTCGGCGGCAAGGTCGTCGCCGCAAACGACGCCACCGCGCGCGAATACGGCAAGACCGAGACGTTTTTTGACACGAGCTGCAAGCTCTTCAAGGGCCTTCCCGAAAAGAGCGTGACGTGGATGAGCCACGGCGACTACATGGAGGTCGTTCCCGCGGGCTTCTCCCTCGTCGCGCACTCTGACGCCTGCCCGAACGTCGCCATCTGCGACGAAACGCGCGGGTTCTACGGCGTGCAGTACCATCCCGAGGTCAACCACACGGAGTTCGGCACCGCGATGATCCGCAACTTCCTCTACGAGGTCTGCGGCGCGACAGGCGACTGGACGATGGGTGACTATAAAAATACCGCCATCGCCGCCGTGCGCGAAAAGGTCGGCTCCGGCCGCGTGCTGCTGGCGCTCTCCGGCGGCGTGGACTCGTCCGTCGTGGCGGCGCTGCTGGCCGAGGCCGTCGGCCCCCAGCTCACCTGCGTTTTTGTCGACCACGGCCTCATGCGCCTCAACGAGGGTGACGAGGTCGAGGCGGCGTTCAAGAAGTGGGACATCAACTTTGTCCGCGTGAACGCCGAGGGCCGCTTCCTCTCGAAGCTCGCTGGCATCTCCGATCCCGAGCGCAAACGCAAGATTATCGGCGAAGAGTTCATCCGCGTGTTCGAGGAAGAGTCGAAGAAGATCGGCGCGGTCGACTTTCTCGCTCAGGGCACGATCTACCCCGACGTCATCGAATCCGGCCTTGGCAATGCCGCAGTCATCAAGAGCCACCACAACGTCGGCGGTCTTCCCGACTATGTCGACTTCAAGGAGATCATCGAGCCGCTGCGCCTGCTCTTTAAGGACGAGGTGCGTCAGCTCGGCCGCGAGCTGGGGCTTCCCGAATACCTCGTCTCCCGCCAGCCGTTCCCCGGCCCGGGCCTTGCCATCCGCATCATGGGCGAGATCACGAAGGAAAAGGCCGACACGCTGCGCCTTGCCGACGCGATCTACCGCGAGGAGCTGGAAAAGGCCGGCGAAAACAAGAAGATGAACCAGTACTTTGCCGTCCTGACCGACACGCGCACCGTCGGCGTCATGGGCGATGGCCGCAGCTACGACCGCGTGCTTGCGCTGCGCGCTGTGACGACCGAGGACTTCATGACCGCCGACTGGGCCCGCATCCCCTACGAGTTGCTCGACAAGATCAGCGGCCGCATCGTCAACGAAGTCAACGGCATCAACAGAATTGTTTACGACATCACCAGCAAGCCCCCCGCAACGGTGGAGTGGGAATAATTTCATAGGTTCAAAAAAGTCCGTAAACACTGGACTTTTTAAGTCTTGATGCCCCTTGCGGCAACGATTTGGCAACAGAATTTCATTATTCACAAGAAAAGAGCTATCTGATTTCAAATGAAGTCAGGTAGCTCTTTTTTGTCATACGCCAATTATCATAAACTCTTCGTTCTTGCCAATTTTCTATCCTGCCGGGAAACTCTCCGCATCTTGACATTTTCCGCCCGCTTGCCTTATCATGTTCTTAGAAAATCAGCCCTTTGCAGCAGCGTACAGCCTGAGGTCAATGTTTTTAGGAGGGGCGGTGAATCCCTCTCCGGTTTTTAAGCAGAGATCAGCTTTCTACTGCAAGAATCGGCCTTTATGCCAGAGGATATGCTTGAGCATTGTCCGGTTTCTGATCTCCCACCGCAAGTCCGATCCACGCTGCCATTCCCTGTCATTTTTGAAGCATAAGAAAGAAGGTCAGAACAATATGAATTACACTTCCGCCGAGGCAAATAAGCTCTTGAAGAAGCTCAACGACGAATATACCGCGCTGCTCGACAAGGAAACGCGCAGCCGTGACTTCCGCGCCGCGATGGGCGAGGACGTAGCGTCCGTGCGCCCGGTCTATGATTACGCCGAGACGCAGGCGCGCCTTGCAGCGCTCGAAGAAAAGATCCGCCGTCTTAAGCACGCGATCAACTGCTTCAACACGACGCATTTTGTCGATGGCTTTGACATGACCATCGTCGAGATGCTGGTCTATATCCCGCAGCTCACGAGACGCAAGAATAAGTTGCTCGAGATGAAGAGCCGCCTTCCCAAGGAGCGCGTTGAGGAGCAGTACGGCCGGCCGTCGAACATCATCGACTACCGCTACGCAAACTACGACATTGCCGCTGTGGAGGCGGACTATGAAAAGACCGCCGACGAGCTCTCCCGCGCGCAGCTCGCGCTCGACGCGGTGAACGGGCGGGAGACCTTCGAATTTAGTGAATGAGATTCTCCGTCGTTTCCATACGAATGCCAGACTATTTTGATAACAGAGTTACGATCTCCGTAAGTGTTTAGGGTTCGGTGCGAGCATCGGTTATTTTGATGGTTATTTGTTATGCCGCCCCGTGTTCAAGGTTTGGGGGACAATTGATTAAGGCATCGGTGGGGCGAGAAAACTTTCTGGGGGCCGAAGTACGGTTACAGGCTCCCACATCGAATGAACTACGCAAAAGAGCCATCTGAACTACCGTGGAGTCAGACGGTTCTTTTTCTTTTGAATTCTATGCTTCGACGATCACTTCCGCTGCGATCTCCAGTGCTTTGGTCATCAGCGCAAGACTCATGCTCGGCGCATTGCCGTCCTTTGCCTGCTCGGGCAGGTAGGGGACGTGGATAAAGCCGCAGCGCAGGGCGGGATAGCTCTGCGCGCTCTCGTGCAGGGCGCAGTAAAGGAGATTGTTGCACACGAATGTGCCCGCGGAGTACGAGAGCTGGGCAGGGATATTCTGCTCACGCAGAGCGTCGACGATCTCGCGCGTCGGGATCGTCGCAAAATAGGCGTCCGGACCTCCGGCCACGACCGGCTCGTCCGTCGGCTGCTTACCCGCGTTGTCGGCGATACGCGCGTCGCGCAGGTTGATGGCCACGCGCTCGACGCGTATGCAATTTGCGCCGCCGTACTGGCCGACGCAGAGCACCGCGTCGGGACGCAGCTCCGTCAAAAGTTTGTGCAGCGCAGCACCGGAGGCGTCAAACTCCGTCGGAATTTCATGCTTGATGAGCTCTGCTCCCCCGATGCGGTTGGGAAGCCGGCGTGCCGCCTCCCACGAGGGGTTGATCTGCTCCCCGCCGAACGGCGTGAAGCCTGTGACAAGTATCTTCATTTGACAGTTTCCTCCCCGATCATCAGGCGGATGATCTCGTTGTCGGTCTCGCGCATGCCGTCGCGCGCGATGCTGCTGACGGCGCGGATGGTGTTCTCCACACCCTTGACGACGATACCGTCGCCGCCGTAGAACTGGCTGTCGTGCCGGTACATCTGCATGCCGAGAAGCCCCGCCTCGACCGCTGAAGCGATCTTCGCCGCGCAGCTCGCCTTCGCCCCGTCACAGAGCATGCCGGAGTTGATGGCGAGCGCGTTGACGATCGTGTGGGCAATCTCATCATAGCGCCCGCCGTACAGATAGCAGATGCCGGCCCCGGCCCCTGCGCCCGCGCTGGTCGCGCCGCAGTAGGCGGAAAGGCTGCCGATGCCCGTTTTCAGATGGATGGTGACAAGATTCGACACGACGAGCGCGCGGTAGAGCTGCTCCTCGCTCGCTTTCAGCTCGCGCGCGTAGACAATGACGGGCAGCGAAGCCGTCATGCCCTGATTGCCGCTGCCAGAGTTGATGACGACAGGCTTTTCGCAGCCGTTCATACGCGCGTCCGAGCCCGCGGCAGCCCAGGCCTTGGCGCGGTTCTGCACGCTGTCGCCATAGGAATCGAGCAGGATTTTTCCGATGGCCGCGCCGTACTGCCCTGTCAATCCTGCCTCAGCGATGGCCGTGTTATATTCGATCTGGCGCGCGATGGGCGCGCGGACGTCGTCTAAATCGACCTCGTCGGCAAAGGCGATAATGTCCTCGACCGTCAGGCTCCTGCGGCTCTCGGGTGGCTGGGCCGCCTCCTCGGAAAAGGGCTTGTTGAGCAGCACTTCGCCGTTTTTCTCGATGCGCACGATGTTTGTGTGGCTGCCGACGATCTGGACAAAGGCCGTGTCCCCGCCTGCGAAAACACGCACCTGAATGTCAAACGGGCAGCGCAGCGGCGACTTGCTCACCGTGATCTCCGCCGCGGAAAGGTACTCGTCCAGCAGCGGAAGCTGCTCCTCCGTCACATTCGCCAGCACCTCTAACTGCGCGTCGGCGTCGCCGACGCGTACGCCCGCCGCGACCGCGACAGGAAGGCCCTTTCGCCCGCCGGTGTGCGGCACGATGACGCTCTTGACGTTTTTGATGATATTGCCGCTCACGGTCAGCTCGATGCGCTCGGGAAGTGTCCCGAGCGTTTGGCGCGCAAGCGCACCCGCGTAGGCGACGGCGATGGGCTCAGTGCAGCCCATCGCGGGTACAAGCTCCTCATGCAAAATCTGAACGTAGGTCTCATACAGCGCAGTATTCATTTTTGCTCTCCCATCTCTCATTGCGAGCGTGCGGTCTCTCCTCCGCTCGTTACCCGCTTCTCTCTCCGCCCATTGTATCGGAAATGCGGTTACAATGCAATGGACTTTCCACGTTTCACGCACAAAAAGGCGATATCCGGTCGGATACCGCCTTTTTGATGCTATTCCGCTCTTACAAACCGTAAATTTCGCCGTACTTTTCCTCAAGGTACTGCGTGTAGACCGTCGGGTCAAACTTCTCGCCGAGCGCCTGCTCTAAGAGCGCGCCGGGCTTTTTGAGGCAGCCGTACTGCCAGATGTGCTCGCGGTTCCACGCGTTGATGGGCGCAAAATTGCCGGGCTTGAGGCACTCGTCCACATCGACCGTCTCTCTCATCTTGCGAAGCAGCTGTGCGCCGTAGGCGCTGCCGAGCGCGTAGGACGGGAAGTAGCCGATGCTGCCGCCCGACCAATGGCTGTCCTGTAGCACGCCGTGCTTGTCGTCCGGCACGTCGACGCCGAGGTATTCCTTGTAAAGGCGGTTCCACTCGCCCGGCAGGTCGTGTACCTTGAGCTCGCCGTGCATCACGCGCTTTTCGAGCTCGTAGCGCACCATGACGTGCAGGCTGTAGGTGACCTCGTCGGCCTCGGTGCGGATGAGGGACGGCTCCGCCTTATTGATGGCGCGGTAGAATTCCTCCGCCGTGTGGCCGCTCAGCTCGGGGAACAACTCGCAGAGCTTCGGGAACACGAAGCCCGTGAAGGCGCGCGAGCGGCCGAGCAGATTTTCATAGAAACGGCTCTGGCTCTCGTGGATGCCCATGGAGACACCGCCGTCGAGCACCGTATAGGCGAGATCATCCGCGCTGCCGGTGTCATAGAGCGCGTGGCCGCCCTCGTGGATAACGGAGAACATCGAGGAGGCAAAATTCTCCTCCAAATAGTGCGTCGTGATGCGCTCGTCAAAGTGCGAGCCGAGCGACGTCGTAAACGGATGCTCGGTCGTGGACAGGCCGACATGGTCCAAATCGAGGCCCATCGTGCGCATCAGGTAGTCGGAAAGCTGCGCCTGCTTCTCCTCGGAAAAATGGCCGTGCAGCATCGCGTCGTCGACCTGCGGCTTTTCCTTGATCTTCTTGAGAAGCGGCACGATGTGCTCTCGCAGCGTGGCGAAGAATTCGTCGCACTGCGCCATCGTGAGGCCGTCCTCATACTCGCTGAGCCAGTAGTCGTAGGGATCTTTTTCCGGCGCGCAGTAGTGCGCGAAGCGGATGTTGGTCTCGAAAATTTTCTCAAGCACGGGCTCGAAGAGAGCAAAGTCGCTCGTCTCCTTCGCGCGGTGCCAGACGTCGTCCGCCTCGACAAGCAGCTGCTGGTAGGCGACGTACTCGTCCATCGGGATCTTCTGCATATTGCGGATGTCCTTGATGAGCAAAAATACCATGCGCTGCTGCTTTTCATCGAGCTCAGATTTGCGCGCGTCGAGGAATTCGAGCAGCGCGACGGTCTCCCCGCCAGTCGTGAGCTTGTAGTGCTCCTCGCTCAAAATACTCATGGTCTGGCCGCGGTTCGCCGCCGTGCCCTTGGGCGCGGTGGTCGCGCCGTCGTAAAAGAGCAGGCCCATGGCGTGGCCGTAGGCCGCGAGCTTGGCCTGCAAAGCCATCAGGGACTTGATCGCTTCATCGAGAGTCATGATGATCTCCTCACTTTCTCTTTTTCTGTGAAAATATCATAGCATGAAAGGGGCTTGCTGCGCAAGGGGGACGCTAAGGTTCTCCCCCTGTGGCCGCGCAGGGACGCAGAAAAAGAGGGGGCATTCTCTCGTGTGAGAGAATGCCCCCTTGTACCCCCCAAGAGAACGCGAGGGGAGTTCCCCTCGGCCCCCGACATTGGCAGTTTGCAGTTTGAAGATCTGCGCAGCCCGCGGAATCGAATGCCTGCCAAGTGTGGGTGCTATACGATTTGAGTTGCTTCTATTACCCGCTGCCGCTCTGCCTGTATGAGCGAAAAATTCATCATTTCACTATTTTTTCTCTCACGGTTTCGCAAGCATCTGCACTGACGACCCCCTGTTCTTTCAGCAGTGCCAGCACTGAAGCAAGCGCATTCTGCGGATCACACCAGACATCCGGAGCATAGCCCCTGTGATCGACATTTTCTCCGTCCCCATAGAGGAAAAGCGTTGACCCAAAGCGCACACCGATGCCGGTATATGGCAATGTAAAGGTGCTGATATTTCCGCAGAGCTGGTATCCCGCCGTGTTGCTGCCGACAATGATCACATTGTCAAGCGTTTTCAAAAGCTGTACCGCGCCCTCGCCGGACGAGCCGCAATGATCGTCAACCAACACGATGATCGGAATATCATTTTCATACCAGGTCCCGTGGACTTCACGGGCAAAGCAAGTTCCCTCATCTTCCGGCAGCAGACTCTCGCTGTTTTCCGCAGCAAAAAGGGCGCTGTTTTTCTGCGCATACAGCATGGAGGTCTCAATACTGTTCTGCGTTCCGAGGAAACTCTGTATCCACTTTCTCGGCCAACTGTCCGAGCCGCCAACATTGCCGCGCAGGTCATAGATCACCGCTTTGCTCCCGCGTGCTTTTGCCCCTTCCCGAGCATAGCGTGCAAGCATATTATCATATGTGCCGGAAACAAAGCTGCGGAGGGAAACATAGGTAAGACCGTCTTCCTGTATCAGGCGGTAATCCAGCGTGCCGAGGTCAACATCAAGCGGCTGACTCTCCGTCCAGTCAAGGCGATAGATTTTCGCTTTTCCAGAAGATTTTTTCAGTGTGACACTGCTCTGCACGGCGTCCTTCCGCAGCGCAAAAAGCGTCGGCTGATAAACAATGCGTCCGTCTTGCAGAAGCGTCGGCTGCACGCTGACATGTTCATCGGAGAAGCTACTCAATGTCCACCTCTCCCCGTCATTCACCATATAATAGCTGCCGTTGACATCCTTTGAAAAATAGAAGCCGTCGGCAAAGAAGTATTCATATCGCACCTGCGCTTCGATCTCTTCCGCCGCCGGTTCATAAATCATGGCATGCGCGTCGTGCGCAAGCATGAATGCGAGAGATTCCTGCAGTTTTTCTCCCAGCGCAGAAACTTTGATCTCATCATCCTGTGAGGAAAGCCATTGTGTCACAGCGTCCTCCGCTGCGTCAAACTTTTCCTGCCCAAAGTATTCGTAAGCGCCGTAAGCGCTTTGCAGCGTGCGGAACAGCAGGGAAACATCAGACTGCGCCTGTTCCTTCGACGCCGTCTCCATCGCGGCATGACCTCGTAAAAGGCTCTCCACCTCGCTCTCGCTCAGCAGCCCTGCCGAGGCGGGGTCATCCGAAATCGCATCGGCAAAATCAGCCGCAGAGGGAACGTGCTCCAGTTCTGCACGGTGAGTTTGTGAAGTCTCCACCATCAAAGAAGAAAGTTCTTCTCCTTCCGGAGCATAGGAAAAGTCCAACGCCTGCGGTGCGCCGCAGGCTGACAAAAGCAGCAGCAAAACTATTGTGCTGCATATAGCAAATCTTTTTTTCACAGATTATCCCCCTATGGAAAGTGTGAAGGTATCATAGCAAATTAAAAACCTGTTTTCAATCATTGACAGGGAACGTTCTTATAAAAAACAGGACACCCAGTTCGGATGTCCCGTATCTATTTGGCCTACCGAAGCAAAAAACAACGCTTTTGCGCCGTACAAGCGTTTTGCGCAGCAAAACCTTGGCGGAGGGCGAATTCACTTCGCCCGAGCATTTTAATTTCCTGCCGGAATCCAAAAAAGAGGTCACAACATGCGTTGTGACCTCTTTTTTGGAGCGGGCGACGAGGCTCGCTCGCGGCACTACCGTGCCGCGACACGCACAGCGGGCGACAAACGCCCCACCGGGGCGTTTTCTCGCTTCACTCGCGCCCTGTTCGACCCTCTGCCCGCTTCATTTCCAAAAAATAAAGGCATGACTTACATCATGCCTTTATTTTTTGGAGCGGGCGACGAGGCTCGAACTCGCTACCTCCACCTTGGCAAGGTGGCGCTCTACCAGATGAGCTACGCCCGCGGAACAAGATGTACTATACCAGACATTTTTCGCTTTGTCAAGCATAGATTTTAGGATTCTGTTGCAAAATGCGGGGGGCTGTGATACACTTGCCCGGTAAATCGTATTTTTCAGGAGGCAGTCATGGCCACTTTACAGGAAGAGATCTCCCGCCGCCGGACGTTTGCGATCATTTCGCACCCGGACGCCGGTAAAACCACGCTGACGGAAAAGTTTCTGCTCTACGGCGGAGCAATCGCCCAGGCGGGCGAGGTCAAGGGCAAGCGCGAGCGCGCGGCAAAATCCGACTGGATGGAAATCGAAAAGCAGCGCGGCATTTCGGTCACGTCGTCGGTCATGCAGTTCCAGCACGGCGGCTACTGCATCAACATCCTCGACACGCCGGGACATCAGGACTTCTCCGAGGACACCTACCGCACGCTGATGGCCGCGGACAGCGCCGTGATGGTCATTGACGGCGCAAAGGGCGTCGAGCCGCAGACGCGCAAGCTCTTCAAGGTCTGTGCTCTGCGCAACATCCCCATCTTTACCTTTATCAATAAGATGGACCGCGAGACGCGCGACCCGCTCGAGCTCTGCGAGGAGGTCGAGCGCGAGCTGGGTATCGACACCTATCCCGTCAACTGGCCCATCGGCTGCGGCAAGGAATTTGCCGGCGTGTACGACCGCGATAAGCGCTGCATCCTGCACTTCACCGACGCGGGCCACGCCAAAAAGGCGGGCATCACGGAAATCGAGCTCGACGATCCCGCGCTCGTCGACCTGATCGGTCAGACCCGCCGCGATACGCTCGCCGAAGAGGTCGAGCTGCTCGGCGCGGGCCGCGACTTTGACCTGGACGCCGTGCGCCACGGTAAGCTCTCCCCCGTGTTCTTCGGCAGCGCGCTCACGAACTTCGGCGTCGAGCCGTTTTTGAACGCATTTTTAGAGATGACCACGCCGCCGCTGCCGCGCGTGAGCGACGCGGGCGAGGTAGACGTCTACTCCCCTGAATTTTCGGCCTTCGTCTTCAAGATCCAGGCCAATATGAACAAGGCCCACCGTGACCGCCTTGCCTTCATGCGCATCTGCTCGGGCAAGTTTGAGCGTGACACCGAGTATTTCCACGTCCAGTCCGGCCGCAAGATGCGCCTTTCTCAGCCGCAGACGATGATGGCCGCCGAGCGCGAGATCGTCGACGAGGCCTACGCGGGCGACATCATCGGCGTGTTCGACCCCGGCATCTTCTCGATCGGCGACACGATCACGATGCCCGGCAAAAAGTTCCGCTTCTCCGGCATCCCGACGTTCGAGCCCGAGCACTTCATGCTCGTCTCGCCCAAGGACACGATGAAGCGCAAGCAGTTCGTCAAGGGCGTGGAGCAGATCGCGCAGGAGGGCGCCATCCAGATCTTCAAAATCCCCGACAGCGGCTTTGAGGACGTGGTCGTCGGCGTGGTCGGCACGCTGCAGTTCGACGTGTTCGAATACCGCATGAAAAACGAGTACGGCGTCGACCTGCGCATGAGCGGCCTCCCCTACGAGCACCTGCGCCTGATCCGCGAGTGCCCATGCGACGTGAAGGACCTGATGCTCTGCTCGGGCTCCCGCGTGCTCGAGGACTTCAAGGGCCGCAAGCTCATCGCCTTCGGCGGCGAGTGGAGCGTGGGCTTTCTCACCAAGCACAACGAGGGTCTTATCCTCGACGACTGGCTCAGCGTGTGATTTTGCCCGAAAATTGCAAAAACATCAAAAGGAGCGCGGTTTTCGCGCTCTTTTTTGTCTGTTTTTTTGTCGAAAAAGCGCAAATGATCTGTTGACAAACGTTAAGAACGCGTATATAGTGTGAGCCGTAAAAAAGAGTAGGTGCAGCCGCTTCGACCGCATCTCAAACGATAATAGCAAACCCGGTGAAAACCGGCGACGCAAAGCTATAGGGCCTTACCCCTGGGAACAGGGCTGGCAGCCAGTTACCGAAAGGAGATCGCCGTATGAAACGGCTGTTTCGTCATGCCTGCGCTATGCTCGCAGTGCTTATTGTCATGTCCATGTTCACGGTTGTGAACGCCAGCGCTGCCAATGGCACCACCATTGACACCACGAATGCCAAGTATGGTTTCGTCACCGTCAACTACACCTCCAATGCCAAATTGAAGGTCGGCATCCAGTACGGCAACGAAAAGACGTCTTACAAAAACTGCCCGAGCGGCAAGGACGCCGTCTTCTCCCTCGAGCAGGGCGACGGCACCTACACCATCTCCCTCTGCGAGAACATCTCCGGCACGACCTACCGCGTCGTGACCAGCAAGCGCGTCAACGCCAAGATCGAAAACGCCTACGCTCCTTACCTCATCGCCACGACCGACGTGCAGTTCACCTCCGGTGACGATGTGTGCAAGAAGGCCGCCGCGCTCTGCAAGGACGCTAAGACCGACATGGACAAGGTCACCGCGATCTACAACTACATCGCCGGTCACTACACCTACGACACCAAGCTCGCTAACGACATCACCTCCGGCAAGGTCAGCAAGTACATCCCCGACACCGCCGCCACCCTGAACAGCAACAAGGGCATCTGCTACGACCTCGCGTCCCTCTTCGCCGCCATGTGCCGTAGCCAGGACATCCCCTGCACCCTCACCAAGGGCTACGCCGGTAGCAGCTACCACGCCTGGAACAAGGTCAACGTCAGCGGCAACTGGTACCAGATCGACATGACCTATGCCGTCACCAAGCGCGTCATCAACGAGACCACCTTCGCCGGCTGCGTCTCCCCCCTGACCTACACCCAGCAGAGCGACACGCTCGCCGTGTCCGCGGTGGCGTAAAATATCACAATTCGTCGAAGTACGGCGGCA